>JAEEGJ010016927.1_pt1 | contig 16609 bp, 15 predicted proteins | sample 8958761 | NCBI WGS metagenome assembly JAEEGJ01 (sample SAMN16246546, study PRJNA631951) | gut metagenome | biome: gut microbiome; feature: rumen; material: RS-attached | host: Bos | place: Iran: Karaj | collected 2018-10 | reverse complement strand
CAGATCTGCGCACTCTTCCAGGGTAATGCCTGAAACAGGAATCAGCGGCAGCACGTCAGTTGCACCAGACCTTGGGTGAGCACCCTTGTGAACCCTCATGTCGATAAGTTCAGCAGCCTTCTTAACACCCTGGAAAGCAGCCTCGACCACATCCTCAGGACTTCCCACGAAGGTAACCACGGTGCGGTTGGTGGCTTCTCCCGGATCCACGTCCAGAACTTTTACTCCTTTTATCGCTGCAATCGCAGCAACTATCTTATCAATAACCTCACGGTTGCGCCCTTCAGAAAAATTGGGCACACATTCAATTATTCTTTTCATATAAATCAAAAGCAAAAATCAATTAATTGTTAAAGATACGAATTAATTCTGACAAAATAGTCTTGCCTTAATATCTAATTTTAAAATAATCCAGTAATGCTTTATAATTGTCCTGGGCTGTCAGACAAGTATCCATCAGATAACCGTTTATATGCCCCCACTCCCTAAGTCCTCTGTAATAGAACATTTTCAGTTCTTCAGTTATGATAAATGGAACTATACCGTTTGACAGGCACTCTTTGAACAATATGAGCCTGCCTACTCTTCCATTTCCGTCCTGGAAAGGATGGATAATCTCAAACTTCTGATGCAGGTCTAAAATGTCTTCCAGTGTCTTGGACGATTTTGCATTGTATGCGGAAAGAAGCTCCTTCATCCGAGAATGAACTTCCTCAGGAGAACAAGTCTGGTAACCTCCAACCTCATTGGGAAGCTTTTTATAGTCACCAACATTAAACCAAGATTTCCGGCTGTCTGAAGTTCCGGTCTTAAGGACACGATGTATCTCCTTTATAAATGACTCCGAGAGCCTCTCTTCAGCCCTGTCGATGATAATGTCAATGCATCTGAAATGGTTTGCGGTCTCCACTATGTCATCCACATTAACACTCTCGCCAGAAAAGCCTATTGTATTAGTTTCGAATATGTAACGCGTCTGATCGTGAGTCAGTCGGCTTCCCTCTATATGATTTGAACTGTAGGTAAGGTCTCTCTGAGTACGATGATAGATTCCCCCGCTGACCTTACCCTCTTTTTCAGCCCTGAGTCTTTTAAGAAGCGGACTCTTCTTAACCTTGGTTTTTCTCGGAAGCGGAGTTTCGACAGGAATGCTCCATGTCTTTCCAACAAGAACGGCGCCGCTGATTTTCCCTGATGCGCACCAATTCCTGACCGTGCGCTCAGGCACACCATGCTGCCGCGAGTACTGGCTAACTGAAATAAAATCCATATTCTATCGGCAAAAAATTAATAACACCGACTCAAATATAGCATTTCTTGCCGATATCGGCAAATTTTACATCGTTAAGAAGGTAAGAAGGAAAGGAACGGCAATGTTTATCACGATGCCGAAATAGAGGACAGCGGGCATTATTTCGTTGCCCTCCGCCTTGAGAATGATTGGAAGACTGGTGTCTGTGACCGTAGCCCCGCCGCTGGAAGTGGATGCAAATCTGCCGAATACCTTTCCCATCGGCTTTGCGGCTATAATCGTGAACAGTTCTCTTAGAAGGTTTGTCAGAAGGCATATCGAGCCTATGGTGGCTCCCCAGGCCTTGGTTGTCAAAATCGAAGACAGGGAATAGTAACCCATTGCAGTATTGATGGTTGCACTCTGCTGCAAAGACAGGTCATAGCCCAGAGCCCTAATTATCATAAATGCCACGACAGAGCCTATCCAGGTTCCGGCAAGTGCAACCAGGGGTAGCCACAGTACCCTGCGGGGAAGTTTCTTCACCAGGCCAACGATACTGTCCCCCATCCCTATGCTGATTCCCACAGACAGCAGCATGGCATACAGCACCCAGTCAGCATAGGACTCAAAGTCAAGAGCATAGAAGCCTTCCGGCAATATCCTGGTCAAGGCCAGCACCAGTCCCAGAAGGAAGCATCCGAGTATGATCGCGCTGTCCTTGAAGCCGCTTCCTCCGCCCGAAGTTTCAACACTGCCCTTATCCACAGCAATAACAACTTCTTTTTTGCGGTCAATCACATACTTTGTAAACAGCCAGGTCAGGATTATGCAGCATCCCGTTCCAAACACGAAAAGAATCGCCGAGATAACTCCTGTGGACTTTATGGCCCCGATAATCTCCTCGTTCAGCCCTACCCTTACGCCCATGACAAACAGCAAGATACATACTGTGGCCATAACAACGGCAGAAACCCATTTGAGGCTATGCCCCCTGAGGAACATCCCCACAACAATGCCCAGTATCAGAAGTCCAAGAGTAATCCACATAACTCCACAAAGATATTAAGACTTTTCCACAACTAACTCTATGGACCCTTCTTCCAGGCTGTTGTTTTGGTCCAGATGGAAGTGGCCGCCGGCAGACTCCTCAGCCAAAGCCTTCAAGTGATTTGCCATAGACAAAAGTCCGGCCTTGTTTGCGCAAATGACAACCTGCCCGCCTTCATACCTGACGGATATACTGAAACCTTCTAACCATTTAAAATCCATAATCTACTTTTTTTCAAAGATAGTTATTTCGGGAAAACTGCTTAACTTTACAAAAAATCAATTGTCATGAGACGTCTGCTGTCATTTTTGTTCATTGCCGCTGTTTTAACCGCTTTGTCTTCCTGCCGCAAGGAAATCCTTTTCACGGAAGGCTCTTCAGTTGTGGAATATGCCTGCCACGGCCCTTTTGAAGGCAAGAGCGTAAAGGTTTTCTATCATGTTCCAAGCGGGAAAATCTCCTCAATGCCAGTGCTTTTTGTGATGCACGGAATGGACCGCAACGGAGATGAATACCGCGACCAGTGGGTAGAACAGGCAGACAAATACGGATTCATCGTCCTGGTTCCGACTTTTTCTTCTGAACAGTTTCCGGATGATTTCTACCAGAGGGGCAATGTCACATCTGAAGACGGATCATACAACCCTGAAAACGAGAGGGTCTACGTGCTTATAGAAGAGGTCTTCAACTACTTTACAGCCCACAGCGATTCCAAAGCAAAATCTTTCAGCATATACGGCCATTCCGCCGGAGGCCAGTTCGTGCACCGCTTCCTGCTTTTCAACCCTACTCCTCATCTGGACAGAGCCGTAGCAGCCAACGCCGGCTGGTACACCTACCCGTCTGACACCGTCTCCTATCCATACGGCATAAACGGCAGCGGCGCAGACGTGAAAGCTTATTATGGCAAGAAGATGATTATCCTTCTCGGCGATGCGGACACTCTCAGGACATCATCGCTGAGGCAGACTCCGGAGACTGACGCCCAGGGCCTTACAAGACTTGCCAGAGGCAACGCCTTCTTCTCCTTCTGCCAGAAAGACGCAGAAGCGAAAGGCACTCCGTTCAACTGGAAGAAGGAATATGTCAAAGGTGTCGGCCACTCCAACACCAAGATGGCTCCCTCAGCAGCAAGACTGCTTTACGGAGAGTCAGACCGTTAGAACAATTGTCCAGAATAAATACCTGAGGAATTTGCCCACAAGAAGAAGGATGTAGGTTAAAAGTCTTCTGGTACGGTAGAATCCCAGTCCTAGCACCATTACATCTCCAATGAACGGCAACCAGGCTACCAAAGCCAGCCATATTCCATATTTGGATATGTAGACACGCTGTTTATCAAGTTTTTCAGGAGAAATCCCAAGCCATTTCTCAATCCATTCCCACTTTCCGAGCCGGCCCATCTCGTACGTGACTACGCTTCCGGCGAAGCTTCCTGCCGTCGCCGCAGCCAGGCAGGCAACCGTCTGTTTTGTGGCTGCCAATATCCCTACAAACAGGATGTCCGAACTAAAAGGAACTATGGTAGCCGCAAGAAAGCTACCAAGGAAAAGACCAAGCAAACCGAGACTTTGCAACCACTCCATAGTTCGTTTTCCCAAATATAAGAGATTTTATTTGTATCTTTACATTATCAAACAGAAAATGCCATGGAAGTAATTAATCCAGATCAGAACCAGAACCAGAACCAGAATCAGTATCAGAACCAGTATCAATACCAGCAAGGTTACCAGAATCCCTACGGCTATCAGCAGCCTAACCAGTATCAGGCTCCGCCATTCCCAAAACCTTCCAACAACCTGGTTTGGGGAATCTTGACCACCATTCTCTGCTGCCTTCCACTGGGTATCGTTTCCATTGTGTTTGCATCAAGGGTAGATGGATTGTGGTTCAGCGGCCGTTATCAGGAAGCTAAGGATTCCTCCAGGAAAGCAGCAACCTGGGCAATTGTGGCCGCAGCTTCGTCGTTGCTGGGAGTAATCATATATATCGTGATTGTCATAATAGCAGCTGCAGCAGGAATCGGCTCTGGCATTGTTAATTATCCTAATCTCTATTAGCGGACCTGATGGCCCGGAAATTCCATAGGATATGGATGTGGATAATCCCTGTCGCCATTATTGCGGCAGGGGTATTTTATTATTTCGTAAATCCCGTGGAATCCAATATTGCTCCCAAATGCCCGATGAAGTTTCTTACGGGATACCAATGCCCGTCCTGCGGCGCCCAGAGGGCTATACACGCGTGCCTTCACGGCAGAATCGCCGAGGCAGTTTCATATAATCTTTTCTTTGTAATCGCGATTCCCCTGCTTTTGGTTACAGCCTACTCCACACTGATGATGAACAGGCCCAGCCCTTCCAGATTAACCGTCTCCCTATATAACTTTGCCACAAGCAAATACACTATTATATCTTACGTGGCACTATACCTAATATGGTGGGTGGTCAGGAATTTTCTGGGGATTTGAATTCCGTGCAAGGAACATAAACCTTTTCTTTGCCCTCAAGACTTCTCTTCCAGGAAACAAGATTTCCATCGCGATAATCGAAAATCTCCTCAGATCCGTCCTCAAAGGTAATTGTCAGAGTATTTCCCTTGACTTTATAAGTTCCTTTCTTGGTATCTGAATTACTCCAGCCAGGCATGGTCGGAACCTCTCCATCCGGATTCATGTACATTGCAGGATGAGGCGGCATATAGGAATTAAAGCCTATGATTACATCGTTCTTGGTAGTGAAATCGAGTGTGTGGTTCACCGTCATTGTTCCGGCATCTGCCACAAAGATCTTCTCAACCCAAACCCACTTTGTTCCCTTAAGCTTGAGTTTCTTGCCGTCCATAGACATGAAAAGAAGGCAGCCACAAACAGCAATGGCCAGCACAAGATAAGATACGTATTTCATAACTATAAGTTTTATTTGCTTGTAAATATACGATTTATTTTTCGGATTTCCTCTGCTGCCGACGGGTTTTATACTCCTGTTTCTTTTCCTTGATGCGCTCGACAAGCTTATCCTTTTTTTCTAAAATGTTTTTACGGCCTTTCATCTTTTGCGCCTCCTTGTATGCCAAGGAATTAAGGACAGTCTGCTCAACCCCGTTCAGGAGAGTGGATACAATATAGGCTCCATAGTTTTTCATCGGATCTCTCTTAGCGGTGATTGAACAGGTAAAAGGCTCTTTCTTAAGCTTGCGCGGGTTCTGTCTATGGATAATACCACCCTCCAGCAAACTTACTGCCTTGCTATGCTTGGAAAGAAATGCAATCGGTGTCTTCTGGGGATCCACCTCAAGCTTCAGGTTATCGTAAAGCATGCAGAAATTCCCTTTCGTGGAAAACTTATTACCCGAAAACGATGTTTTGAGGCTCTGTATGCTTCCAGTCGCAGAGACTCCGAAAAGTGGGCCGATGAGGCCTCCAAAGTCGCTGATACTGACATTTCTGGCATTTCCACTTAGGGTGAATGAAGAGTTGCGGTCATTCTTCAGAGTTAGAGTCACGTCAGCTTGTCCTTTCCCCATACGCGGTGTAATTCGGAAAACCGTAGTATGATCAGGATCATTGGAGAATCGGCTTATTTTAAGGCCCGTATCGTGGAATCGCAGCATTCCGGCAGATCCCTCCGGGCGCTTTATCTCCATATTGTAATAGGTAATCTTAATATCAATCATACCGATATGGACAGGCAGCGGGATTCTCAGGATAGACTCCTGAGGCATAGGAAATTCCTTCTTCGGCTGATACCTGGCATCGCGATAGGATGTCATCTGGTCTCCGTCTATGAATATGCTGTCTATTGAAATCTGCTTCTGAAGAACCGTGCGAACTATATTTACGGACGAGGTGCGCAAAGTCCTGGCCTTGAAATCAGACCAGGTTACCGGCACCTTGCCCTTGGCATCGGCGTGGCGGGTTTTGGAAGTTGTATTCCGCCCGTGTATGCCTTTCATAAACAGTCCACCGGAGTTCCGGGTTGCAATATTGTCCACGTCAAGACGGTAAAGGCTGTCCTTGGACGCGAAAACGAAATTCGAGGCGGAAAAATCATAGAGCGAGTCGCAATAGGTCAGTCTCCTGTCTTCCAGACCATATCCCAAGTCATATACGGAAAGGCAGATACTATCGGCAGACAAATCCATCTTGCTCCCGGTGCGTCGCAGAGAAAAGCAACCGTTATCTATCTCAACCCGTTTAACTCCAATCTTCTTTATATACTTGACAATACCGCTTTCTGATACCTCCTTGACCTGAACAGAGTCCTTCTCCTTTCTGTCAGGTTTGAGGCGAACTGACAACTTCGGCTCCCTGATCCTGACATAATCCAGGGCCACCTGCTTTTCACGCCATACCTGACGAGGCTTCAATGGCCCTAGTTCCAGGCTTTTGCAGGAACCTTCCATATTTTTAGAAAGATAGGAAAACTCGATGTCCTTTACCTTGATCCTGCCTGTGGCAAGGCTGTAATCAAGGTTGGAATAGTTCAAGGAAAGGGAATCTGTCTTACCCAGTTCCTTTTTAATATAATTATCTGCGATGCCAGTCAGAATCTGGTCTGCATAATTGTCAAATACATAGAACAATGATGCCGCAGTTCCGGCCAAAGCGGCGAGCCAAATCAGTAATTTCCTGTATCCGGGGCGCATAACAGCAAAATAATATCAGGAGTAAAGGTACAAATAAATCGGGGGTATCTGCAGTTTTATTATATTTGTTGTAACCAAAAACAAGATATTTATGAGAAGGTTTCTTTATTCGTCGGCGATGGCTATTGCCGTTCTGTTGCTAATCAATCCTGTTGTGTCATATGCACAAGTCACACCATATCTTCCTGAAGATGAACCAATAAAGGAAAGCTGCACATCGATTGTGGTGGGCAGGCTGGCCTCTGATGACGGGTCTGTAATGACGGCCCACACCTGTGACGCCAACTACAGGACCTGGGTGACTATGGAGCCGAGGAAGGTTTTTGCAAACGGCCAGGACGAGATTCGCTGGGGCTTGCTGCACACCGAAGAGCCATTTGACTTGAGGAATACGATTCTCAAAGGAAGCATTCCGGCACCTGAGGGAGAAACGTTCAAGTTCCTCAACGTGGCCTACCCTTGCATGAACGAGAAGCAGCTGGCAATGGGAGAAACCACCACGGACGGAAAGCGAGAACTGGTAAACAAGGACGGAATGTTCCAGATAGAGGAACTGGAGAGAATAGCCCTTCAGAGGTGCTCTACGGCTCGCGATGCCATACGCCTGATGGGAAGCCTTGCAGAGGAGTACGGCTATGGGGACTGGGGAGAGAGCCTCACCGTCATCGACAAGAAAGAAGCCTGGCTGTTCGAGATTTACGGCAGCGGAAAGAGCGGCAAGAAGCCCGGAGCCCTGTGGGCCGCCCAGAGAATCCCGGACGACCACGTATGCATAAGCGCCAACATACCTAGGATAGAGGTGATTGACTTCAAGAATCCGGACAAGTTCATGTACGCTTCCGACCTGAAGGAAAGATGCAAGGAACTGGGGCTGTGGGACGGAAAGTCTCCGTTCAAGTTCTGGCCGATGGTAAGTTCAGAAAAGAAGAACTTCAGTTACAGAGAGTTCTTTGTGCTTAGCACTCTGGCTCCGGATCTGGGTCTCAAGTTTGAAGACGACGAAATGCCTTTCTCCGTAAAGCCTAAGGAGAAAGTGTCTGCCCAGAAGATGTTCGAGCTATATCGCCAGACATATGACGGAACCGACCTCGACCAGGTCAAGGACCTTAAAGTAGCTGTTAAAAGAAGAGTCAGGGGAGAAGACGGAGGAATGAAGACCGTCACCGACACCACCGCCCCTATCAGCACGTTCATGACCAACGACACAAGGGAACTGCTGAACATGCTCAAACCAGGCTGCGCCCCTAGAAGAAGGACGATAGCCGTTATCCAGTGCTCTTATTCAGAGATAGTTAAACTCAGAGGCTGGCTCCCGGACGAAGTGGGCGGAGTGGCATATTTCGCCTTCGACAACCCGGCCCAGACCCCACGCGTGCCTATCTATGCCGGACAGACAAAACTGCCTGCCGGATTTGACGTATGCGGCCAGCACCGCTACCGCAAAGACGCCGCAATCTGGAAGTTCAGGGAGACCAACCGCGTGGCTACCATCGGATGGGACAGAACCAAAGACCGCGTCAGAAAAGCCCTAGCCGAGTATGACCAGATGCTGTTTGAAGACACCAAGGCACTTGAAGAAAAGGCCGCAAAACTTATCAAGGAAGGCAAGAAGGAAGAGGCCGTGGAGCTTCTCAACAGTTACTGCAGCCGCCTGAGCGCATCCCAGCAGAGAACATGGGAGGAGATGAGAGAAGAATTCTGGAGCATCTTTGCACGAAGCATGTAATTGGAAATGAGGAAGTTTGTCATATCATTCGCGTTGCTGGCCCTACTTGGCCTTATGCCAAGCCTGGCTTCAGCCCAATGCACGTCTATAGTTGTAGGGAAGCAAGCCTCGGACGACGGATCGGTGATGACAGCCCATACCTGCGACTCCAACTTCAGGACCTGGCTCACGATGGAGCCTAGAAAGGTATTTGCTCCAGGGAGCGTTGATGAGATCCGCTGGGGCCTGATGCACACGGAAGAGCCGTACGACACGAGGGACGTGGAAGTCAAGGGCTCAATACCGGCCCCGGAAAAGGAGACTTTCCGATATATGAACGTGGCCTACCCTTGCATGAACGAAAAGCAGCTGGCCATTGGAGAAACCACAACCGAAGGCCGCCAGGACCTGCGCCGCGGAGATGCCCTGTTCCTTATAGAAGAGCTTGAAAGAGTGGCTCTTCAGCGATGCTCTACGGCCAGGGACGCCATCCGCCTGATGGGAAGCCTGGCAGAAGAATACGGCTTTGCCGACAACGGCGAATGCCTTACGGTAATAGACAAGAACGAGGCCTGGTTCTTTGAGATATACGGCACCGGAAAAAGCGGCAAAAAGCCTGGAGCACTGTGGGTTGCACAGAGGATTCCGGATGACCACGTGGGAATAAGCGCCAACGTTCCGAGGATTGGGACAGTGAATTTCTCCGATCCGGATAATTTCATGTACGGTTCTGACCTTAGGGAAAGATGCAAGGAACTGGGTCTTTGGGACGGAAAGTCCCCTTTCAAGTTCTACAAGATGGTTTCAGAGGACGGGCAGAAAGGCAAGAACTTCTCCCACAGGGAGGTCTTTGTGTTCAACACCCTGGCTCCAAGCCTTGGCCTGACTATGAAAGACGAGGAGATTCCGTTCACCATCAAGCCTGAGAAGAAAGTCAGCGCAAGGCAGATGTTTGAGCTATACCGCTCCACATACGAGGGGACTGAGTTTGATATGCTCAAGAACCTGAACACGGAAGTCAAGAGATGGACCAGGAACGAAAACGGAGAACTGGTAGCCGTTTCCGACACAACCTGTCCTGTAAGCCCATATATGACCAATGCAACCCGCTCTCTTCTGAACTCCCTGAAGCCAGGGACAGTATCGTGGGCATACACTATTTCTGTCATACAATGCTCATACTCAGAGATAATCAAACTCCGCGACTGGCTGCCTGACGAGGTCGGCGGAGTGGCTTACTTTGCATTTGACATTCCGGCCCTTACCCCGAGAGTGCCGATCTATGCCGGCCAGACAAGGCTTCCTGCAGGATTTGAGGTATGCGGGCAGAAACGCTACCGCAAAGACGCGGCTATTTGGAGATTCAGGGAAGCCAACCGCCTCGCTGCTTTCGGCTGGAACAGAACCGCCGCCAGCGTCAAAAAGGCGCTCAAGGAGTACGACGACATGATCTTCGACGATGCTCCCGCCCTGGAAAAGAAAGCGGTACAGCTGATCAAGGAAGGCCGCAAGGAAGAAGCCGTGGAGCTTCTGAACAGCTACTGCAGCCGCCTGAGCGCATCCCAGCAGAAAACCTGGGAAGAACTTAAGGAAGAATTCTGGGGTATTTTCGCAAGAAGTTTGTAAATTGCACCTCGATTTGAACCTTTGATGATGCAATCACAGAAAAACATAAAACTAGTTTTGGAGAATGGCCTTGAATTTCAGGGCTATTCTTTTGGTTATCAGAAGAGTGCAGACGGAGAGGTAGTATTCAACACCGCAATGGTCGGCTACCCGGAAAGCCTGACGGACCCGTCCTATTCAGGACAGATACTTTGCATAACCTACCCTATTATCGGAAACTACGGAGTACCTGAAGACAGGGTGGATGAATACGGCATATCAAAGGTGTTCGAATCTGAAAAGATACACGTCCGGGGACTTGTGATCTCCTGCTACTCGGAAAACTACAGCCACTGGGATTCAGCCAAAAGCCTGGACCAGTGGATGAAAAGCCATAAGATTCCAGGAATCTACGGGGTTGACACCAGGGAACTGACAAAGGTGCTCAGGGAAAATGGCGCTATGCTGGGAAGGATAGTGCCTTTGGGCAGTCGCAAGAAGGGAGCTATTCCCGACCCCAACCTGGATAACCAGGTGGATATAGTTTCATGCAAAGATGTTACGGTCTACGGAAAGGGAACAAAACGAGTGGTGCTGGTGGATTGCGGAGTAAAGAACAATATTCTCAGATGCCTGATAAACAGAAATGTGGAAGTCATGAGGGTTCCTTGGGACTATGACTTCAACCTTCTGGAATGGGACGGCTTGTTCATATCCAACGGTCCGGGAAACCCGGAACTCTGCACCAAGGCCGTAGAGCATCTTAAGGTTGCGATGAAAGGGAAGAAGCCCATCTTCGGCATCTGCATGGGCAACCAGCTGATGGCCAGAGCGGCGGGAGCCAAGACCTACAAACTCAAATACGGGCACCGCAGCCATAACCAGCCGGTAAGGATGCTCGGAACCGACTGTTGCTTCGTAACCAGTCAGAACCACGGATTCGCCGTGGATGACAGGACCCTGGACAAAGACTGGGAACCGTTGTTCGTGAACATGAACGACGGCACCAACGAGGGCATCCGCCATAAGAAGAAACCATTCTTCTCCGCCCAGTTCCATCCAGAGGCCACAAGCGGCCCTACCGATACTGAATTTTTGTTTGACCAGTTCATAAACCTCCTGTAAATGAAGTCTATAAAGAAAGTCCTCATTCTGGGTTCCGGCGCACTGAAAATCGGTGAAGCCGGAGAATTCGACTACTCCGGATCCCAGGCTCTCAAGGCAATGAAGGAAGAGCACATAAAGACAGTGCTCATAAACCCTAACATCGCCACTGTGCAGACATCAGAAGGCATCGCTGACAAGATTTACTTCCTGCCCGTAACTCCTTATTTTGTGGAGAAGGTCATCCAGAAAGAGAAGCCTCAAGGCATACTTCTGTCTTTCGGAGGACAGACCGCACTCAACTGCGGAGTGGAGCTATACCGCAGCGGAGTCCTGGATAAATATAAGGTACAGGTGCTTGGAACCCCTATCCAGGCAATAATGGACACGGAAGACAGGGAACTGTTCGTTAAGAAACTGGACGAGATTTCAGGTAAGACCATAAAGAGCCACGCTGTAGAGAATATTGAAAATGCCCTGAAGGCTGCCAACCAACTGGGCTATCCCGTTATTGTCAGGGCAGCCTACGCCCTCGGAGGACTGGGCAGCGGCTTCTGCAGCAATGACTCGGAACTGAGGAAACTTACCGCAAAAGCCTTTACATTCTCCCCGCAGGTGTTGGTGGAAAAATCCCTTAAAGGCTGGAAAGAAATAGAATATGAGGTTGTCAGAGACCGTTTCGACAACTGCATAACGGTCTGCAACATGGAGAACTTCGACCCTCTTGGAATACATACCGGAGAGAGCATCGTGGTGGCTCCAAGCCAGACCCTCACTAATCACGAATACTTCCTGCTCAGGGAGCTTTCCATAAAGATAGTCAGGCATATAGGCATCGTGGGAGAATGCAATGTCCAGTATGCCTTCGACCCGGAAAGCGAAGACTACAGGGTGATTGAGGTGAACGCCCGTCTGAGCCGGTCTTCCGCCCTGGCCTCCAAGGCTACCGGCTATCCGCTGGCATTCGTGGCCGCCAAGCTCGGACTGGGCTACGGACTGTTCGACCTGAAGAATTCCGTGACAAAGACCACACCGGCCTTCTTTGAGCCGGCCCTGGACTATATCGTGTGCAAGATTCCTCGCTGGGACCTTTCCAAGTTCCATGGAGTCAGCCGCCTTATTGGCAGCAGTATGAAGAGTGTGGGAGAAGTGATGGCCATCGGAAGGAGCTTCGAGGAGGTTATCCAGAAAGGTCTCAGGATGATCGGTCGCGGAGCACACGGCTTCGTTGCCAACAAGGAAATGAAGGTGGATGATATAGAGAAGGAGCTCAAGGAACCTACAGACAGCCGTATCTTCGTCATAGCCAAGGCTTTTGAAGCAGGATACACTGTAGACAGGATCCACGATGCCACAAAGATCGACAAGTGGTTCCTCCAGAAACTCTACAATATCCACTTGATCGGGAAAGATCTTTCCCGTCTCAAGGACCTCAGGGATATAGACACCGAAACGATGCAGAGGGCCAAGGCAAGCGGCTTTTCAGATTTCCAGATAGGAAGGCTGGTCCTCAAGGGCAAGGCAGACCCGGACAGCTATGCGATCAAGGTCCGCGAGTACCGCAAGTCCCTTGGTATCCTCCCTGTAGTCAAGCAGATAGATACTCTGGCGGCGGAATTCCCGGCAAAGACAAACTACCTCTACCTGACATACAACGGAACCGCCAACGACATAAACTTCGAGAAAGACCACAAGTCCATAATTGTCCTTGGAAGCGGAGCTTACCGCATAGGCAGTTCCGTGGAATTTGACTGGTGCAGCGTAAACTGTCTGAGCACCTTGCGCAAATGCGGCTGGAGGGGTGTGATGATAAACTACAACCCGGAGACCGTTTCCACAGACTACGATATGTGCGACCGCCTCTATTTTGATGAACTCACCTACGAGAGGGTTATGGATATCTTCGAGATGGAATCCCCTTACGGAGTTGTGGTAAGTATGGGAGGACAGATTCCTAACAATCTGGCTATGAGGCTCAACGATGCAAATGTGAGGATATTGGGAACCTCTGCCCTGTCCATAGACAATGCGGAAGACCGCCATAAGTTCTCAGCGATGCTGGACCGTCTGGGCATCAATCAGCCTCGCTGGAGCGAACTTACGACCCTGGATGACATCCATGCCTTTGTGGACAAGGTGGGCTACCCTGTTCTTGTAAGACCATCCTACGTACTCAGCGGAGCGGCTATGAACGTATGCTCCAACAACCACGAACTCAAGCAGTTCCTCCAGCTGGCCGCAGACGTCTCAAAGAAGCATCCCGTGGTGGTGAGCGAATTCATCCAGCATGCCAAGGAGATAGAATTTGATGCCGTGGCCAAGGACGGCGAGATAGTAGCCTACGCAATAAGCGAACACATAGAATTTGCCGGAGTCCACTCCGGAGACGCTACGATACAGTTCCCTCCTCAGAAACTTTATGTGGAGACCGTAAGAAGGCTAAAGAAGATTTCCAGAACCATTGCCAGGGAACTGAAAATCAGCGGTCCGTTCAACATCCAGTTCATGGCAAAGGATAATGATATCCTTGTGATCGAGTGTAACCTGAGAGCTTCCAGAAGTTTCCCGTTTGTAAGCAAAGTCTTGAAAATAAACTTCATAGAACTTGCCACAAAAGTCATGGCCGGAGAAAAGTTCAAGACTCCGGACAAGAGCGCCTTCGACCTGGACTATGTCGGAATCAAGGCCCCTCAGTTCTCGTTCTCGAGGCTCCTTAAGGCAGATCCGGTGCTGGGAGTGGATATGGCTTCCACAGGCGAAGTCGGCTGCATCGGTGACGATACCTCTGAAACCGTGCTCAAGTCCATGCTCAGCGTCGGATACAGCATCCCGGCCAAGGGCATCCTCCTTTCCACCGGAGACGGCAAGGAGAAGGCTGAAATGCTGGAAGCCTGCCAGAAACTCAGCCGCAAGGGATACAAGCTCTACGCTACTGGAGGTACCTACAGATACTTAAAAGACAATAACATACAGACCAACCTGGTTTACTGGCCGAGCGAAAAGGGAAAGGGCCCTCAGGCTCTGGACCTTATCCGCCAGAAGAAGATAGATATGGTGGTCAACATACCTAAGAACCTGACCAAGACCGAGCTTGACAACGGGTACAAGGTCCGCAGGGCAGCCGTTGACTTCAATATCCAGCTTCTGACAAACACCCGCCTGGCCAGCGCGTTCATCAACGCTTTCTGCAACCTGGACATAGACCAGGTACAGATAAAGAGCTGGGACGAATATTAAAACGCAAAACAAACGATTATGACAACTACCATACTTTTGATTATTCTAGGTTTGGCGATGATAATCATCGGAGCCAACTTCCTTGTGGATGGATCATCCAGGATAGCAAGCCGCTTCGGCATATCTGACATTGTTATAGGAATGACTATCGTCGCAATCGGTACCAGTGCGCCGGAAATGGTAGTCTCATTCTTGGGTGCGATGAAAGGAAGCGTTGGTCTTTCCGTAGGTAACATCCTGGGATCTAACATCTGCAACATCCTTCTCATCATAGGATTAAGTGCCATAATCTATCCTATGACGGTATCCAGGATCAATGTCAACAGAGATATGCAGTTCATGCTGCTGTCTACAGTTGTCCTTATAATCGTTTCCCTGGACGCCCAGATAGAAACACTTACCATCGATGACCAGATGACAGGAAACATGATATCCAGAACAGAGGGTCTGGTTCTCCTGCTTTTCTTCCTGGTTTTCATGTTCTACTCCATCGCGAGCGCAAACAGGCACGAAGAAGCCAAAAAAGCGGCGGAAACCGATACCAAGGAAGAGGAGAAGCCGGTTGTCAAAAAGAACTTCCTTGTTTCCCTGGTTATGTTCCTGGGCGGACTAGCAGTCCTTATCTGGGGCGGTAACATACTGGTAGACAACGCAACGATCCTGGCAAGGGCCAGAGGCGTCTCCGATACCCTTATCGGAGCAACCATAGTAGCTGTCGGAACCAGCCTTCCGGAACTTGCCGCCAGCGTAATGGCCGCCTGCCGCAAGAAAGTGGGAATCGCTATCGGAAATGTCATTGGATCCAACATCTTCAATGTATTCCTGATTCTCGGAGGCTGCGCCACGGTCACCCCGCTTCCGCTGGCCAGCGTCAACCACGTTCACTTCATCTTCCTGCTCCTGGCTACCCTTCTGTTCCTGGTATCGGCGAGGACAAGCTTCAAGATCAGGAGAATAGAAGGAGCGATGTTCTTTGCTCTCTACATTCTCTACATCATAGTCACCATTTCTTTGGCATAAAGGTCCAACAAGACCGCTTTTATGCTATATTTGTAATCGTTTTTGAAAGTAAAACCTCGTACTATACAATTTCGTATTATATGATACTGAATAAACAAGTGGCAATGTTCCTGAACCTGGTGCATAACCGTTTCAAGCAGTATGTAGCCGGGATTTTCGAAAGCCAGGGTTTCAACATCACCCCTGAGCAGTTCCTTGTCATGGACACTCTCTGGGACGAAGGAGTTCTTACCCAGCAGCAGATTGCCGACTACATGCTTAAAGACAAGAATTCCGTGGTAAAGCTCGTGGACGGGCTGGAAGAAAGGAATCTGGTGCGCAGGACCAGCAACCCTAAAGACCGCCGCCAGAACCTTATAGAGGTAACCGAATATGCCATGAGCATAAAGGACAAGGTTACCAAGGTCGCGATGGAAGCCGTAGACAAGATAATCAACGGCATAGCCAAGGAGGATCTTCAGAAATTCATCAAGGTCCTCAGCAAGATGGCCGAGAATATGAATAACGATATAGATCTCATGGCCCTGGCGGCCAAGTACCCTACCAACTCCAAAGTAACTGCATAGATGGGAAAACTTTACGACAGACTGATGAAGGATTACAGGCTCCGGGAGGGTCTGAACGCCTGCATAAACTGCGGTACCTGCACAGCCATCTGTCCGGCTGCGGAATTCTACCGCTACGATCCTAGACGAATCGTCGATATAGTTCAGCATCAGGATGATGCGCAGATTGAAGAACTGCTCAAGAGCGATACTATCTGGTATTGCGGAGAATGTTTAAGCTGTGTAACCAGATGCCCGAGAAAGAACGCAGCCGGCCTTATAATAATGGCACTCAGAAGTCTTTCCATACAAACCGGGTTCTTTATGGAATCCGAAAAGGGAAGGCAGATGTATCTTTTATGCAAGGATCTCAACCACAACATCCTAAACTATGGCGACTGCATTTACGCCAGAGCCTTCAAATACGACGCGCATCTGGAAGCGGGAGTGGTTTGGCAGTGGGT
>JAEEGJ010016926.1_pt1 | contig 16609 bp, 12 predicted proteins | sample 8958761 | NCBI WGS metagenome assembly JAEEGJ01 (sample SAMN16246546, study PRJNA631951) | gut metagenome | biome: gut microbiome; feature: rumen; material: RS-attached | host: Bos | place: Iran: Karaj | collected 2018-10 | reverse complement strand
CATCGTAGAAATTCGGATCCTCAACGACTTTTCTCATCTCTTCCATCTTCGCCGCCGCTTCACTATCGTTTACGGACGCGTCAGATACAGCCACTGTCGTCGTGTCGGCCGGCGCTTTGTTATCGCTCTTTCTGGCTTTCGAAAGGATCAGGAATCCTGCAACGCCTACGACCAGGACACCTGCTGCAATGCCGATGCCGATCTTCAGAAACTTCTGCAGTCTCTCCTCTTTCATGCCGGTTTCGTTCGCTTCCAATTCTTCATTGTTCTTTTCCGGTTCTTTTGCCATAGATGTCAACGCCCCTGTTTTCCCTGATATATCAACTGGTTTCTTTTCCTGTCGGATGACTCCCGCCTTGCCGTTACGCAATTCATTAGAGAGTTATCCTAATCTATACCAAAAGATTACTATAGGCAAGGGTGTCTTTCAAGATATGATACGCTTTCAGGATCATTACGTTTTGATCTCGATTTTGCTCCGGGAACCATCCGAAACACGTTTTTCAGGCGGCCCGAAAAGCACTTTTCATGCAATTTACAGATTTTGAACCCAAAATGACAGTATTGTAATACCACGGCTCATTTTTTGTCCTATAATACGCTTTGGATAACTAAGAAGTTAGTGGAGTGGACGTATAAAGTGTTGCGCAATATATTGGAGTATCTCGAGCAGGATGCTTTGTCTTTTTCTGGCAAAACGGCCCTTATTGACGAGACGAAATCATATACTTACGAAGAATTTTTACATATTTCCCGATGCATCGGATCCGCACTGGCCGGAAAGCTCGGCGCGGGAGCGGAAGGCCTTTCTGCGCCGGCGCGTTCGCGTCTTCTCAGAAAGCCGGTCGCCGTCCTTCTCGAAAAGGGCTGTGACACACTCTGCACATTCATGGGCATCGTCTATGCCGGCTGCTTCTACGTCCAGCTGAACCCCGAGTTCCCGGAAAGCCGCATGAAGCAGATTCAGGATGTGCTCGACGCTCCGTTTATCGTGACAAATAATGAGCATCTTGAAACCGCGGAAAAGATTGCACCGAAGGACAGGATCCTTCTGGTCGACGATCTGATCGCGTCTTCGGAGGATCCGGAGCTTCTTTCCGCGATCCGTGAAAGAGCCGTGGACACCGACCCGCTCTACGCAAACTTCACATCCGGTTCGACAGGCGTTCCGAAGGGTGTCGTTGTCGGACACAGAAGCGTTCTCGACTTCATCGAAGTCTTCGCGCCGATGTTCGGTATCACAGAGAGCGACGTCATCGCCAACCAGGCACCCTTCGATTTCGACGTTTCCGTCAAGGATATCTACTCCGCGTTGAAAGCAGGAGCAACTCTCGTGATCGTGCCGAAGAGACTCTTCTCCCAGCCGGTCGCGCTTCTCGACTTCCTCTGCGAGCATAACATCACGACCATGATCTGGGCGGTCTCGGCACTTTGCCTCATCACGACCTGTCACGGTCTCGACTATAAGACGCCCGAAACCGTAAGACGCGTACTCTTCAGCGGTGAGGTCATGCCGATCAAGCACCTCCGCGACTGGATGGCACATCTTCCGGATGCCGAGTTTGTGAATCTTTACGGTCCTACCGAGATCACCTGCAACTGCACTTATCACCGCATCGACCGCTCCCGCGATTACAGCGACGGTATCCCGATCGGTCTTCCGTTCCCGAACGAGCACGTTTTCCTGCTCGATGCCGAAAACAAAGAGATCACGGAACCCGATGTTACGGGCGAGATCTGCGTACGCGGTTCTGCGCTCGCACTCGGCTACTTCAGAAATCCCGGGCAGACGGCAAGTGCTTTTCCCGATGACCCGCTCAACAACTGGTATCCTGAGAAGATCTACAGAACAGGCGACCTCGGAAGATATGCGGCGGACGGCGAAGAGCTTTACTTCTGCGGCAGAAAAGACTTCCAGATCAAGTACATGGGCCACCGCATCGAGATCGAGGAGATCGAGCGCGCCATCTCCGAAGTTCCGGGGATCAACCGCTGCTGCGTGATCTTTAACGAAGAGAAACAGCGCCTGTACGGCTTCTACGTCGGCGCGATGGATAAGAAGGAGCTTCACGCGGAGCTCAGCAAGACTCTCCCCGTCTACTTTATCCCGGGGATTTTGAAGCAGATCGACGAATTCCCGCTCAACAAGAACGGTAAGATCGATCGAAAAGCACTTTTGGAAAGGAGATCCAGAGCATGACGACGGAACAGATCCTTTCCCTTACTTCCGGTGAAGCCACGCCGGCCTACATCTTCGATCTGGGTGAACTCGAAAAGCGTATCTCCTACCTGCGAAGGAGCCTCCCTTCCGAGGTCGAATTGTGCTATGCGGTAAAGGCGAACACCTTCATTATCGAAAAAGCATGCGAGCTCGTTGATTATCTCGAGATCTGCTCGCCCGGCGAATACCGGATCTGCGAGAAGCTCTCCTGCCCGCATGGAAAATACGTCATTTCCGGCGTCAACAAGCAGGAAGATTTCATCGGAGAACTCGTTTCCGAAAAGGACCCGATCGCGGTATTTACAGCTGAATCGAAGCACCAGTTTTTCCTTCTGCGCGAAGCGGCAAAGAAACAGATGGTGCTCGCCAATACTTCGGATGCGAAGAATGCGTCTGTGACCGATGCTGAGGGCGCAGACGGAATCTCCGGCCGGCGGCAGCCCGTTCTGATCCGCCTGACGAGCGGAACACAGTTCGGTCTCGACAAGGCAGATCTTTTCGACGTGATCAGCGAATACAAGGACGATCCGTTCATCGACATTATCGGTATCCAGTATTTCTCGGGCACTCAGAAGAACTCCCTGAAGAAACTGAAAAGAGAGCTCGACTATGTCGATGAAGTGATCAAAGAACTGCGCGACCAGTTCTCTTTCGAGACAAGAAAACTCGAGTACGGCACGGGCTTCCCGGTCAGCTACTTCGAGGGGGAGAACTTCGATGAAGATACATTCATGAAGGAATTCTCGGATCTTCTTTCCGGGATGGCTTTCAAGGGAAAGATCACACTTGAGATCGGGCGCAGTATCGCGGCAAGCTGCGGCACGTACCTGACGAAAGTGGTCGATACGAAGTTTAACTGCGGCGAGCGCTATGCGATCGTGGACGGCGGCATGCACCAGATCGTTTACTACGGTCAGTTCATGGCCATGAAGCACCCGAAGATCCGACGTCTTCCGGCTACGGAAACTGCCGGCGGCGCGGAAAGTGCGGAGCCCTGCGACTGGAACATCTGCGGATCGCTCTGCACGATCAACGATTTTCTCGTGAAGAAATATCCGTTCGGAGATCTTAAGATCGGCGACATCCTCGCCTTCGAGGACGCGGGCGCATACTGCCCGACCGAGGGCATCTCGCTGTTCCTGTCACGCGAACTTCCGAGTGTATTCCTGCTCGACGGGAGCGGTGCTTTTACGAAAGTAAGAGAACAGATCCAGACAGAGCAGTTCAACTCACCGAGTCCGGTCGGGCAAGGGTAAATCCCTGAGGGCACAAGTGCTTTTCAAGAAGATTTTTCTTCTCACGAAATAAAAAAGCAATTCAAATCAGTCTAAATCAAGGAAACAAAGGTAAAAGGAGAAAAAGAACTATGGACGAGAGATTATTGGAGATCCTGGAAGACATTCAGCCGGAGGTAGATTTTGAGACATGCACGACGCTCATCGACGACCACTATCTCAATTCGCTGGCGATCATTTCGCTGGTTGCTGAACTCGAGGAGGAATTCGACATCACGATCCCGACCGTCGAGATCATTCCGGAGAACTTCAATTCCGCTGCGGCAATGTGGGACATGATCACACGTCTGTCAGAAGAGGGCTGACATGTTCAGCATCTCGACCTATTTTTCGATTCAATACATCATACTGCTGTTAGCAGCTATCTTCTTCTATGAGATCCTCCCGCAAAGAGGCAGGAGATGGGTACTGCTTATCTTCAGCTACCTGTTTTTCTACGCAATCAGCGGAAAACTGGTGCTTTTCCTCATGGCGTCCACGCTTTCGGTCCACCACATCGGACTGTGGCTCGCCGACATTCAGAACGACTGTAAAAAAGAACTGTCCGGCATCGATAAGAAGGACCGCGACAGAAAGAAAGCAATCAACGCGGAGTTTACGAAGAAGCAGCGCCGTGTCATGACGTTTGCCGTGATCTTTCACGTCGGCATGCTGCTCGTGCTCAAGTACTCGACCTTCGGCATCACGAACATCAATCACCTGTTCAGGCTGATCCACGTGCCGGTACATGTACACCCGCCGCGCTTCATGATCCCGATCGGTATTTCCTTTTATACCCTTCAGGCAGTCGCGTACCTCTTCGATGTTTACCGCGAGAAAATCACTGCGGACAGAAACCTTCTGCGTATCTCGATGTTCATGAGCTTCTTCCCGCAGATCATGGAAGGCCCGATCTGCCGCTACGAAGACACCGCTTCGTCTCTTTGGGAAGTGAACCGCATCAAGTACGAGAACTTCATCTTAGGACTTCAGCGCATCCTCTTCGGTGTCATGAAAAAGCTCGTCATCGCGGACCGTCTGAACCTGATGCTTCAGAACATCTACTCCGGCTATGCCGAGTACGACGGATTTGCCATGATCCTCGCCGCAGTATTCTACACACTCCAGCTCTACTGCGACTTCTCAGGCACCATGGACGTCGTCATCGGATCCGCGCAGATCTTCGGCGTGAACCTTCCGGAAAACTTCCGCCGCCCGTTCTTCTCGGCGACGATCTCTGAGTTCTGGAAACGCTGGCATGTCACGCTCGGTACGTTCTTTAAGGACTACGTCTTCTTCCCGCTCTCGATGAGCAAGCCTCTGAAGAAGCTCACGACAAACGCACGTAAGAAACTCGGCAACCACTTCGGTCCGCTTCTTGCCGGCGCGATCGCACTCTTCACCGTGTGGCTCTTCAACGGACTGTGGCACGGCGCCGGATGGAACTACATCTTCTTCGGCATGTTCCACTTCGTCCTGATCCTGTCGGGCTCCATCTTCGAGCCGCTGATCATCAAGGTCACGCAGAAGCTGCACATCAAGAGATCGAGCAAGCCGTACAAGTGCTTTCAGATCGTAAGGACCTCGATCCTCGTATGCATCGGCGAGCTGTTCTTCCGTGCGGAGAGCCTCGGTGCCGGTCTGACGATGTTCTCGAAGATGTTTACGAATTTCTCGCTGAAGACGGTCAGGGACGGCACGATCTTCACCTTCGGCATGGACCGCGCAGACTTCATTATTATCGGCGTCGGCGTGCTCCTGCTCTTCACGATCAGCCTGCTTCAGGAGCGCGGCGTCAAGATCCGCGAATCCATCGGCAAAAGAAACATCGTTTTCCAGTTCGCCGTCTTCTATCTGCTGATCATGTTTATCGTAGTTTTCGGCGCATACGGCACGGGCTATATCCCGGTCGATCCGATGTATGCAGAGTTCTAAGGAGGGCATAAAATGATTTACGCAAAACGTATTGCAAAAGCACTTGTTTTCCTTGCAGGACTCTTTATCCTTCTTATGGTCTCTTCACGCATCTTTATGCCGAAGAATAATACGAAGGCGGACGGCATGGAGTACGAGCTCGCGAACGGCGTTCTCGCGGAAAAAGAAGGCTCTCTCGACGTGCTCATCCTCGGCGACAGCGAAGCTTACAGTTCGATCATCCCCATGAAGATCTGGAACGATACCGGCATCACTTCCTATAACTGCAGCAACGGCGGACAGCACCTCAGCTACTCTTACGTTCTTCTTCGCAGAGCATGCGAGAAGCAGAAGCCGAAGATCGTCTTCCTCGAGGCAAACGCCATCTACAGAAGCGAGTCGGCTGCACAGGCCGTGTACGATGAACTCAGTGAGCTCCTTCCGGTCTTCCGTTACCATGACCGCTGGAAGCGCATAAAGTCCGGGGACTTCACAAAGGGTCCGGATTATACCGCACGCCAGTTCGATAAGGGTTATACCTACGTTACCACGACGATCCCGAGCGATACTCCGCCGGATCCGGAAAACTCAAAGCCGACGAAGGAAAAGGACTCGATCTCGCGGCTCAACCGCATGAGTGTTCAGGCCATCAAGCGCTACTGCGATTCGATCGGCGCGAAGTTCGTTCTGCTCAGCGTTCCGAGCACCACAAACTGGAACTATAAGCGTCACAATTCGACATCTTATCTCGCGGAAGATCTTGGGATCGATTTCATCGACATGAATCTTCTTACCGAGGAGATCCCGATCGACTGGAATCACGACACCCGTGACAAGGGCGATCACCTCAACTATAAGGGCGCATGCAAGGTCACAACTTACCTCGCTTCGTATCTCAATAACACAGGTCTTTTTACATCGCATAAAGAAGATCCGGATTTCTCCGACTGGGTAGAGGATTACAAGCTCTTCGAGGAAGAGATCAAGCACGAAAAAGCTGCGTGATGATTACAGCGACTTGAGCCAGACCTCGGCGAGTTCCGGCCAGCGGGCTACATCTTCGAATGCCGGCATCTCACCTTCCGGCTTCGGCAGCTCCTGCGAGAACTGCTCGATCAGTTCCTTCGCTCTCTGCTCGGAGACGTTGATTCCTTTTCCTGCGCGAACTGCATCGACTGCGGCCATGACCTGTTCCATGGTGTAGGGTTCACCGAATTCGCCTTTTCTGAATGCTTCATTGTGAACGGATAATCCGTGCCAGCCATGCGGGAATGCGTAGTAGGCATAAGGTACGTTATTCTTTCTTAAGGCCTGCGCAAAAAGCATGCTGTTCTCAACAGGTACGAGATCATCTTCGACCGTCTGCCAGATGAAGGACGGCGGCGTGTTCTCAGAGACGTGTTTCTCGAGAGAGAAATAGTCATATTCTTCCTGCGGCGCATCCTTGCCGATGAGTGCCCACATCGAGTAAATGTGTGTAAACTCACCAGACGTGATGACCGGGTAACTCAGGATCATCGAATCGGGACGGTTGGATACTTCGTTCAGTTCCTGATCGGTGTCTGTGACATCATCAAAATGAACACCGAGTGTGCCGCACACATGTGCACCCGCAGAGAATCCGCAGATAGTGATTCTATTCGGATCGATGTTGAATCGCGCACTGTTTTTTCTGATGTATCTTACTGCACGTGAGGCATCGTTGAGAGGCTGCTTGCGGAGCGGAACCGACATCGTGATGTCGGACGTATATGTCAGCACGAAGCAGTTCATGCCGCGGTTATAAAACTCTTTCGCAACGACTTCACCTTCCGGCGGAACGACCATGCAGTATCCGCCGCCCGGGACAACGATCATGCAGGGACGGATCTCATCATCCTCCTCGTGAAGATAAGAAACGATGTTCGGAATAAAACCGTATGCCGCTTCATAATTGTACTCATTATCTTTCCAGATATTCTCACGAAATGACTTCATTAAATGCCTCCGCTCATTTTTGAATGACTTTACATTCATTATATCCATAGTACTCAAATTGCTTGATTTCGCGCTCACCGATCACCTCGCCGGGCATAACGATCGGGATCGCCGGCGGGCAGGAAAAAGAACCCATCGCCGCGATCCGTCCGAGGGCTTCTTTCATAGGAACAGTTTCCCACGGACGCATCGATGCACCGCGGATCGTGAACTTCTTCTGCGGGAAGATCTGCTCATCATTTTCATCCGATCCCACGCTCTCCCGGAAAGAAGGAAGTGCATCTTTTTTCGGGATCGACATCAGTGTCTTACTCAGTTTATCGAGATCTCTTCCTGTGTTCTTCGGAGTGATCATCAGAACGATCATGTCCGGATCGGAGAACTCGACTTCGATCTTCTTCTCTCTCAGGATCGATGCAAACTCATCGCCGGTGTATCCGAACGGACGCGTCAGGATCGTGATCCTCATCGTATCTTCACCATAGCAGGAAAGACCGATTCCCGTGAAAGCTTCACGGATCGTGCCGACCTTTTCTTCCGTCTTCGCAAACGATCTGCTTCCGCCCTGTGTGAGCCAGAGATTCGCTCTATCAAGAGACTGCAGGATCAGCCACGAAGGACTCGTGGAAGCAAACATCCGCATCGCGTTTTTCACAAGAAAAGACAGCGGTGCTTTTTCGCGCTTCCAGTCTTCTCTTACATGCAGGTACGCGCCACCTGTTAAGACCGGCAGCGTCTTGTGCGCGGAGTCGCAGCACATATCTGCGCCGAGGTCCATCGGATGCTGCGATTCAGAAAGGAATTTCAGATACGCACCATGTGCGTTATCGACCACAAGAGCGATGCCGTTCCTGTGGCACACTTCCGCGATCTCTTTAACCGGCAGAATGTGGCCCGCATAGTCAGGAGATGTAATGTACACACAGCACGGATCCGAGTTGTGAGATGAGATGCCGGAGACAAGTGCTTTTGCCACATCATCGGCATCGATATCCACAGAAATAAGTGTGCCCGATTTCGACGCGATCCACTCGGCGTCAATGTCGAGAAGTGCGCATGCGGAAACAAAGGATTCATGGACGTTTCGTGCGGCCAGGACCCAGGGCTTCTTCTGTGTGTTTTTGTCCGATTCGGAACCTGCATTTTTCGTGTTTGCCCCGGAAGAATTCTTCGCGTCGTTTTCGGAACGCGCGCGCATCATGTTGAGATAAAGCATCGCGCGGATACAGAGCGATGAACCCTCTGTCGAATAGTACGTCGGGCAACCGAAGATCGCCGACGCGTTCTTCTCGCTCTCTGCGATGATGGACGTCGGGTGATAGAGCTCGTCCGAGCCCTTGATCTCAGTGATGTCGTACGCCGCAATATTGGAAAAAGCACTGCTGTAGCGGTCGGGTGTTTCGGTGGCTGAGCCTTCGGCGGAATCGCCGGCATCTCCGAGGGCTTCGGCGCCGGCTTCATGTGCTTGCGTTCCCGCGCCCTTGTGGCCGGGCATGTGCATGCGGACAGTGCCGCTCGCCGCGTAGTCTCTAACGAAATCACAGATCGGTGTCTTCACACGCCCGCCTCCTTGAATAGCATATTTGGATTTTACCCTGTAAAGGCAGGGCGGTCAATCATTGTAACGCTTACGTTGGCAACTGAACACAAATTGAAAGAAGACATTCCGGTTAAACTTTTCTATCACTTCATTGTATAATGACTATAATTGGCAATGTGTGATTCACTCAAGGAGAAAGCAGATATGAATCATTATAGCAACAACTCAAAAACTCATCATTTTATATCCCGCAAACTGATCAGAGTGTTTGCACTGTTTCTGAGTGCGACAATGATTATCCCACTCACCTCGTGCAACAAGAAAAGCACAGATCAAACGATCCTGCCTACCACGATCACGCATCCAGCGCCGACCGATTCTGACTCTGTCACACCAAGTGATAATGATCCTTCCTTAACTTCGGAAAGCGGAAGTGACAAGCCGATCAGTGCGAAGTACGTCCGGGCGACAGATGATTTTTACTCTGATGAGACAGTTTTTATGGATGTTCCTAAAGATCCGAGCCGCGAGTTTCAAGGTCAGTCTGTTCCCTTCATGGCGTTCGCCGGTAATACCATAGTCCTCGTATATCACAAGGAATACTACCTGAAGCCGGAAGAGACAGAGGAGTATAACAACCTCGACTTTTCGAAAAAAGAAGAAAGCGAACGAGGCTTTGAGATCCAGGCATTGACGCAACAGTATAGTCTTGCTTTTTTCAATCTAAAAGGCGAATCGATCTCCAGTCTGAAAATGCCCAATCAGGTCAACATTGTTGGATTATTCGGAACCAAGGACGATCGGGTAGGAGTATTTACCAGTGAATTCGTCGATGATTCATCCGCGGGAACAATTGATCAGGCACAGAAGCATATTATCAAGCTATCCTACTATTCCGCCGCCGGCGAACTGATGGAAGAACATATTCTTGATGAGGATACCTCAGCAGCTTTCGGAGATTACTATTCGGAAGTGATCCCGATGGAGAACGGAAACCTTCTTGTCTACACCGGAGCGAATATTCTGATTCTTGACTCTTCCGGAAAAGCACTTGCACAGGAGGAGTTTAAGTTGCCATCTTCAACCGTTTTCACTGAAGAAGGGAAATACTATGTTGTTTTCACAGAAACAAATCTTAAAGCAGACAAAACAACGAGGCACACATATATTCAGGAAATCGATCCGAATACCGCTAAACTCAAAGATATGAAGGAAACATATACGCTGACGGAAGAACGGGTGATCACAAGTGACGGACAGTGCTTTACGGTCGGGCAGAGAGACTCCATCTGCCGCAGCGATTTTGTTAATTGCACTGTGGAGACCATTATCGAATGGTCAAACACAAATTTGCCACCTCCGGAGAGCATCGCGGCTCTAAAAGTAGTAAGCAATGACGATGTCTATTTTCTTCACTCAACCACGGAGGGAACCGGCGAGAAAGCGGTAACGACCGCATGTCTTACACATCTGCACAAAGAAGCGGTTAACCCTTATGCCGGAAAAAAGACGATATATGTGGCGTCGTGTGTTGAGGGAAATGAAGATTTCGATAAGCTTCTCGCCGAATATAACAAGCGGCCGGAGAGCAAGGCTCGGGTAATTGCTTACGTCGAAGGATCGGACATCAGTATGGACTACCAGAAGCAGAGGTCCACCGCGGCTGACCGGATGCTCCTTAACATGAAATCCGGAAACGGACCGGACATTCTTCTAAACTGCTCGGAATTCGGCCAGTTTAACTCCAGAGATGTCCTGATTGACTTAAATAGTTACATGGATGGTCCGAACGGCATCGACAGGTCAAAGTATTTCGACAACATCTTCCGTTCCTACGAGGTCGATGGCAAACTCTATCAGATGCCGTTGAACGTGGACATGAATGGTCTTGTCGGGAACCCTGATATTCTGGGAAGGATCGACAGCTGGACAATCGATGATTTTGATAAGAAAATGGATTCCTTAGGCACACAGACCCTGCCACTCCTTGGGTCAAGTTCAAACCTGAGGGATTATTCTGTCTCCGAGCCGATGGGTCTGCTTCTGGAGCTTCTCTTCCACGATATGGGTCACTATGTGAACTACAGCAGCTACACGACAAACTTCGACTGCGACGACTTCAGACGACTTCTCGAGATTTCGAAGAAGTACGGTGGCCGGGCGAATCCCGACACCATTCACCAGCTCTTTGAGGAGTATGATGACATGTTCCACGACGCTTACTGCCTGATGATGCAGGATGGCGTCTGCTCGATGCGGACGTTCTACTGCGGCGGGCTGACCAACGGCGGTTTTGCCCAGTATGCCGGACTTTGTCATGGGGATGCGCTTTTCCTCGGTTGGCCGACTTCTTCCGGAAAAGGACTCTCCTCCGAAGCAGGTATCTCCGTCGGTATCTCCGCCTACTCAGAATGCCCGGACGAGGCCTGGGACTTCGTCGCCTTCTTGCTTTCTCCGGAATCCCAGAGTTCTCTTTCCGGCGTACACTGGGGCGGCATCTGCATCCACAGGGAAAGCGAGCGCGACGGTCTTCTGCGAGAGATTGAAGAGTACCGCAACGGCATGCGCCAGAGTGACGAGCCGGTCACCAATGACCAGATCGACCGTTTTATCACGTTGATTGAAAAGATTGACACCTCGATCCACACCGATCCGACAATCGCGGAAATCGTTGCCGAAGAAGCCCCTGCATTTTTCAATGGGCAGAAAAGTGCAGATGAAGTCAGCCGCATCATTCAGGATCGCGCCGGCAGAGTCATCGCAGAAATGAAATAATGCTCAAGAATCAACCAACAAAAGCACTCGCCCTTTCGGTCAACCTCACTGATTAAACTCTCTGTGGATGGCGACCATGAGCGCGCACTCGATGCGCTTCTTGAAGAGTTCGCAGCCGTACTTGTAGACACCGCGCACGGAGCCGGTCGCATGGTAGGCATTGGCCGCGCAGCCGCCACTGCAGTAAAGACGCGCCCAGCAGTTTCTGCACTCTTCTCTCGAGTATACATTGCAGGCCGCAAAGTCATCCTGGACTGCGGTGTTCTTTACGCCGTCGTAGATGTTGCCGAGCAGGAACTTCTCCTCGCCGACGAACTGGTGGCAGGGATACAGGTCGCCCCACGGGGTCACGGCCATGTACTCGGTTCCGGAACCGCAGCCGGAGATTCGCTTATAGATGCAAGGACCGCCCTTTAAGTCGATCATGTAATGGTAGAAAGTAAAAGGCTTTCCTTCCTTATCCTTCTCGATCATGAGCTCGGCGTGTTTCTCGTACTGCTCCATGACGATCGGCATATCTTCGTCGGTCAGTCTCGCGGGATCGTTCTCACCGCAGACAACAGGCTCCATCGAGAGTTCGTTAAAGCCGAGATCGAGCATGACCTTGATGTCTTCAAGGAAGTCGGGGTTAGCATGTGTAAACGTGCCGCGCATGTAGTAATTCTTGCCGCCGCGGGCCTCTACGAACTTCTGGAATTTCGGTACGATCTTCTCCCAGCTGCCGTTGCCCGCATAGTCGACACGATAGCGGTCGTGGACTTCTTTTCTTCCGTCGAGTGAAAGCACTACGTTGCTGCACTCGCGGTTGGCAAAATCGATGACGTCATCGTCGACGAGAACACCGTTCGTCGTAAGCGTGAAACGGAAGTTTTTGCCTTTTTCTTTTTCGATGGATCTCGCATAAGCGACGAGGTCCTTAACGACCTGGAAATTCATCAGCGGTTCGCCGCCGAAAAAGTCGACTTCGAGATTTCTTCTCGAACCCGAGTTCTCGATCAGGAAATCAAGTGCGCGCTTGCCGACTTCGTAGCTCATGACCGCACGGTCGCCGTGGTACTTGCCCTGCGACGCGAAGCAGTACGAGCAGTTGAGGTTACAGGTGTGCGCGATGTGGAGGCACAGTGCTTTTACCACACCGGAAGTGCGCGCCTTCAGCTCGCCCGCCATCGGCTCATACGAATCCTTCGTGAAAAGCTTGCCGGCCTTCTTCAGATCCATGACCTGCTCATAGCACGCACGGATCTCCTTCGGGTCACCCATCTCGGTTCCCGCATACTTTTTCTCCATCTCGAAAAGCACTCTCTCCGAAAGTGTTTCGATGTCGATCATGCCGTCTTCCACGCCAGATCTTCCGGCATCGATCCTCTCCTGATGCTCGTAGATCTCATCAAGGCCCGCGATGATGTCGTAGGTCAGATCGTCCACCACGTGGAGGGCGCCGGAACAGACGTCCAGCACGATGTTATAGCCGCCAAGCTTGTATTGATGAATCATAGGTCTCCTTAAAGTCATAAAAAAGCTGTCTTTGCGCAAAGACCCAAAGACAGCTGTTCTTAATGCTTAAACTAAACGGGAATTACTTATTCTCGTTCTCGCACTGCTGGTTTGCGATACCGCAGGAAGTCTTGCAAGCAGACTGGCAGGATGTCTGGCACTCGCCGCAACCGCCGTTCTTAGCGCTCTCGCAAAGGTTACGTGTCTCGATAGTCTTAATATGCTCCATGAAAGTGTACCTCTTTCTCAAATTGCTAGGGCAATAATAGCAGATGTTATATATAGTGTCAAGGAAACAGAGGGCGGATCCCGAACAAGGATTTTTTACAACGGAGACGGGGCAAAGATGGTATAATGACTAGGAATGACGGTTGGTTCGGAGGTAACGGGTATGGGCAAACGGTTTTTAAGCATGATCCTTTCAGCATCACTTCTTCTGATGCTTTCGCTCTGCGGATGTTCATCCGAGAGTCGCAAAGCCAAGGGCTCGAACTTCCTCGGCAGACAGTCCGGGATCCTGGATTTTACCGATGATCCCGATGATCCGACCACCACTACTGGCGGCGGCCGTCCCGGCAAGCTGCCCGACGAGAAGAAAGTCGGTATTTCCTTTCCGACGAAGGATCTCATGAGATGGGATCAGGACGGCGATATCCTCAGGAAAGAACTCGCGGCAGAGGGATATACCGTCGTGCTCAATTTTGCGGACAACAGGGTCGATGTCCAGACCAGCCAGATCGAGAGTCAGATCAGTGAGGGTTGCAGTGTTATCGTGGTTGCCCCGATCGACGGAAACGCCCTCGGCACAGTGCTTAAGGAAGCGAAGCAGAAGGGCGTTACGGTAGTCGCATATGACCGCCTGATCATGAATACGGGAGATGTCGACTATTACATCACTTTCGATAACTACCTGACCGGCGCGCTCCAGGGCGAGTACATCCGGGATGCGCTTTCTCTCGACAGCGCTGCAGGCCCCTTCAACCTCGAGATCTTCGCGGGAGACGCGGGCGATAACAATGCCGCGAGTTTCTATAACGGTGCGATGGATGTCCTGAGCCCGTATATCGATTCCGGAAAACTGGTCGTCGTGTCCGGCCAGAAGGATTTCAACGACGTTGCAACTGCAGCCTGGAAGACCGATCTCGCCCAGACCCGGATGGAGAACCTTCTCGCTTCTTTCTACAGCGACGGTACGCAGCTCGACGCGGTCCTTTGCTCCAACGACTCTACTGCACTCGGCGTGACCAACGCACTCGTCTCGAATTACACCGGTAAATACCCGGTCATCACCGGTCAGGACTGTGATAAGGCGAACGTGAAGAATATCCTTGCCGGCTGGCAGTCGATGTCCGTCTTCAAGGACACCCGTACAATGGCAGAGCAGACGGTCCGGATGGTCTCGGACATCATGGAGGAAAAGGCTCCAGAGATCAATGATACCGCCACTTACTACAACGGCATGAAAAATGTTCCTGCTTACCTCTGCATGCCCATATACGTAGACGAAAGCAATTACAAAACCATCCTGATCGACTCGGGATTTTACACAATGGCGGATATTACCTAAAAACCCCGCCCGATACGCGAAAAGCACTTGTACGGAAGTGCTTTTGCGAAGATAATTGAAACAGAAAACAACAAGAACATGAGGATGCTATGACATATAAAGATGATCTGGACAAACTGAGAAAAGAAGCCGGTATCGACGTGGACGATTACAGTAACGCCACGCTGGATTCCGCTACGTCCAAAGCGTCCTCGAAGTATCCTCCTCAGCACAATCTCCCCGTCGCTCCGGAGCCGGAGACGTTTACGCAGGAAGAAAAGAAAATGACGTGGTGGCAGAAGATCTCGCTTCCGTTCATTAGAAACAGTTTCCTGTCCGTGCTTTTCTTCGTGCTGATCACGCTCATCTGGATCGCGATCTCGCACACCGTTCTCGGCTCCATACGGCACGTAGACAGAAGGACACAAGTGCTTTTCATAATCAAGGACGGCGCGTTCATGATCATCCTCGCAACCATCATGTACCGCCTATTCCTTCAGCAGTTTGCCAACTCTTACCACCTCGAAGAGGACTATAAGAAGGCGAAGGAAGAAATCAGCACGTGGCAGTCGATCCAGCGCTCCATGATGGAGACGATCCCGGAGACTCTGGCGTACACGCTCGACCGCGACTTCCGCTACACGTCCTTCAACACACGCCACAAGTACTCGATGCTGCGTATGTGGCACAGTGAGATCAAGGTCGGCGACTGCCTTCTGGATCACATTACGGACGAGAATATCAAGGAGCTCATCCGCAAGGATCTCGAGCAGACGCTGAAGGGCGAATACACATCTCAGATCAGCAAGTTCGGAGACAACGACCAGACCGCGATCTTCTGGCAGTACTACTACGCGCCGATCCTCGACGAAAATAAGAATATCATCGGTATTTCCTGCTACGTCACCAACATCACGGCGCTCAAGCAGTCGCAGAATAAGAACCTGTTCCTGTCGTTCCATGACCCGCTCACCCAGCTTTACAACCGCATACACGTCGAGAGTGCTTTTGCCAAGGCCGAGCGCGAAGAGGTCGCGCCCTACAGCATCATCGTCATCGATATCCAGGGCATGCATCAGGTCAATGAAAATTACGGCACCAAGACAGGTGACAATTTGCTTATAAAAGTCGGCGAACTGCTCCAGAAAGCAGTCAAAGATTCGGGCGATGTCGCAAGATGGGGCAGCGATGAATTCCTTATTCTCCTGCCGGGCACAGATGCCGCAACCGCAGAGGCTCTGGCCAACATCTGCAAATGTGACTTCTCGGGCGTTACTGTTAACGGCGTTCCGCTTCGCGCGCACTTCGGTTACGCGACTCGGACCGACATGTCAAGAACCCTCACTGAAATCTTAAGATCCGCCGAGATCCAGAGCATGCAGAGCCGCGCGTAAGATAAGAGAATCGTCACAAAGCCTGAAATTCCGAGCAAAAATCAAAAAACTCTTCCTTGCCCTTATGTATAGGTCTTGTTACAATATGCAAATTGAATCGTAACTTTACGATGCTAGAATTGTGATACGCACTAATAGAACTTAAGCGATTTACGTCGCACCGCATATATAAGGAGACCGTACTGTGAAAAACAACTCTCGTAACGGCTATAACATTTACAACGTCAGAAGCCCTCGCCGCAGGAAAAGAAATGACAGAAGAAAGCTCTTTGTCGTAACATGCCTTTTTATCTGCATGACATGTCTGATCCTCGACATCATCTTTATTGCCAAGCTCACTAAGAAAAGCAAGAAAACCGTCACTCCGGCACAGACTTCATCTGTCATCTCTTTCGAGACCGATGAATCCGGAAATGTAATCGTTCCGCCGAGTTCTGATCCGAGCACCTCTTCCGAGGCTACCGAGTCCACTAC
>JAEEGJ010016920.1_pt1 | contig 16610 bp, 15 predicted proteins | sample 8958761 | NCBI WGS metagenome assembly JAEEGJ01 (sample SAMN16246546, study PRJNA631951) | gut metagenome | biome: gut microbiome; feature: rumen; material: RS-attached | host: Bos | place: Iran: Karaj | collected 2018-10 | reverse complement strand
TCATGAAAAGGACAGATACCCACAAAATCCTGTCCTTGCTTGCGCAAAGAGACAAAATCGCCGACCACCTCCTCAATACGGACGGCGGCCATCACACTGTCTATGGATTTCTGTTTGATCATTGCGGCAAAAATACGTTTTTTTTAAACTTGAAACTTGAATCTTGAAACCTGAAACTAACTTTCGGATTTTATTTGTATTTTTGCACCCTTTTTTGAAAGAACAATGAAGAAAACAGGACTCTATTTCGGTTCATTCAACCCGATTCACGTCGGACATTTGATTATTGCCGAATATCTACTGGAACATTCTGATTTGCAAGAACTTTGGTTTGTGGTGTCACCGCAGAATCCGCTGAAGAAGAAAGCCTCGCTTTTGGACGACCGCCAGCGGCTGCATCTCGTGAACCTAGCTATAGGCGACGACCTGCGTTTCCGGGCTTGCGACATCGAGTTCTCGCTCCCGAAACCCTCCTACACGAGTTACACCCTGCAGGTGCTGCGCGAGCAGTACCCCCAGCGCGAGTTCTGCCTCATCATGGGCGAGGACAACCTGCAGACCTTCACGAAATGGTTCAACTACGAGTATATTCTGGAGAACTACCACCTCTACGTCTATCCTCGTCCCGGTTACGACGGCGGCGACTTCCGCACGCACCCGCACGTACACCTCGTGGATGCGCCCCTGATGGATCTCTCCTCCACGATGATCCGCGACAACCTCAAAAACGGCAAATCCGCACGCTACATGATGCCGGAGAAAGTGTTCCAATATGTCGATCAAGAGGGGCTTTTCAAAGACTTAAGACTTAAGACTTGAGACTTGAGATTTGAGATTTGAGACGTTAGAAAATATGGACGATATGTAATGAAATGAAAAAAAGAGAACAACTTATCTTATTACCAAAATGAACGTAAGACTCCAAAAAGTCTTAAGTCTCACGTCTTACGTCTAAATTGAAAGAATATGAGCTTCAAACGATATAACATAGAAAACTTGGAAATCCTCTCCGCAGGAGCGGAGGGAAAAGCCGTCGGCAAAGTCGATGGGCTGACGGTGTTCGTGCCATACGCGGTGCCCGGCGACATTGTCGATGTGGAAGTCTATAAACGGAAACGCGGCTACGCGGAGTGCAACTTGCTGGCCATCAAGCAGCCGTCGCCCGACCGGGTGGTGCCGCCGTGCGGACATTTCGGCAACTGCGGCGGATGCAAATGGCAGATGCTGACGTATGAGAAACAGCTGGAATTCAAGCAGAAACAGGTCGAGGACAACTTCAAGCACCTCGGCAAGTTCGAGTTCCCACCGCTGATGCCCATCCTTGGGTCGGAGAAGATTTACTACTACCGCAACAAGCTGGAATACACCTTCTCCACGATGCTGTGGCTGACCTATGAGGACATGAAACGGCAGGAGCAGGGCGAGTTCTTCGAGAACCGTTGTCTCGGCTTCCACGTGCCCGGCATGTTCGATAAGATCTTGGATATCAAGCACTGCTGGCTGCAGGCAGCCCCGAGCAACGACATCCGCCTCTTCTGCAAGCAGTACGCCATCGAGCACAACCTCGACTTCTACGACCCGCGCCAGCAGAAAGGGCTGTTGCGCAACCTCATCATCCGCACCGCCTCCACCGGCGACCTGATGGTGGTGCTCATCGTCACGAAGTACAACCAAGAAGTGAAGGATATGCTCGCCGCCCTGATGGAGCGGTTCCCCGAAATCACCTCGCTGACCTTCGTCATCAACACCAAGCTCAACGATGCCATCTTTGACCTGCCGTTCCATCTGTACGCCGGTCAGGACTACATCACCGAAAAGATGGAGAACCTGCAGTTCAAGGTCGGCCCGAAATCGTTCTACCAGACCAACAGCGAGCAGGCCTACAATCTCTACAAGGTTGTCCGTGAATTTGCTGACATCCAGAAAGATGAGGTTGTCTATGACCTCTTTACCGGCACCGGCACGATTGCCAATTTCGTAGCACACCAGGCCAAGCGGGTGGTCGGTATCGAGTACGTGGATACCGCGGTGGAAGACGCGAAGATCAACTCCGCGCAGAACAACATCACGAACACAGAGTTCGTGGTGGGCGACATGGCGAAGATCTTCACCGACCAGTTCATCGCGCAGCACGGGAAGCCGGACGTCATTATCTCCGACCCTCCGCGCGCCGGCATGCACCCGAACGTCATCGAGCAGCTGCTGAAGCTGGAGGTGCCACGCATCGTCTATGTGAGCTGCAACCCCGCCACACAAGCCCGCGACCTCACCTTGCTCGACCCGAAGTACCGTGTGGAGAAGGTGCAACCCGTGGACATGTTCCCGCACACGCAGCACGTCGAGAACGTAGTGCTGCTGAAGCTGCGGTAAAACTGACGGAAGACGTGCTTTAAGGTTGACTTAGATAAAAGATTATAACTATGACTATAACTATAACTATGACTATGACTTTGGCTATTGGCTGTTCGCTTTTAACTATTCGACCCTAATCCCTAAAAATTGTATCTTTGCCGTCTAAAAAATAACGGTTATGAATGAAAAGAAAATAGAAACCTCTGCTGCCCTCGGCAACGCATTAGTAGATAAAGTGGACCATTTCCTGCACCATTTCACCAGCTATGCCACGGATTTGGAAGTGGGCATTCATCCCAAGACTTTCGACATCATCCTGGACAGTCCCAACAAAATTCCCGAAGACTACCGCCGTCACAACATCGCGGATTTCATCCTCACCAACGAAAAAGGCTTGTACGAACCCGATGAGAAGGTGATTTTCCAAGTGGCGGAACATTATTTTTAACGATGACACGATGAGGCGATGAATTGTAGGGGTGTATCGCATTCACCCGATGTATCGCATCATACCCCCGACGTATTGCAAACGTTCGTCGGACAATAACAATCGACATATTATGGCGAAAGGTAAAAGTTCAGAAAACACAGTCAAATACAGCGACCTCGTAGCGCAAATCAAAAACAAGCAGTTTGCGCCAGTCTATCTTTTGCATGGGGAGGAACCATTTTTCATCGACCGACTCTGCAAGATGTTCGAGGAAGGCATCCTGGAACCCGAGGAGCGCGACTTCAACCAAGTGGTATTGTACGGAAAGGACACGGAAGTGGATATGGTACTGGCCAACGCCAAGCAATTTCCTTTCGGCAGCCCTTATCGCGTTGTGATTCTGAAAGAGGCCAAAGAGCTGAAAAAGATAGAGTTGCTGGATTCATACGTGGAAAACCCAAGTCCTCAGACCATTCTGATTGTCTGCTACAAATATGGTAAACTGAAAGCCGCCCAGACCAAAGCATACGCTAAAAACGGGGTTGTTTTTGTGTCAGAAGGGATTAAGGACTGGAATCTCGCCGCTTGGATTCAAGACCTCGCGAGCCAGACGTTCAACTACAAGATGAATCCGCAGACCGCAGCTGTTCTAAGCGAACATATCGGGAACGACCTATCCCGCATCTTCACCGAGTTCCAAAAACTGCAAGTCGCTCTGCCTGCGGGAAGTGAAATCACACCTGACGTGGTCGAAAAATATATTGGCATCAGCAAGGAATACAACATTTTTGAACTGCAAGACGCTTTGGGCTCCCGAAATCTGTCGAAAGTCTATAATATCATGCTCAACTTCACAATGCATCTGAAAGACAATCCGAACATCCGCACCATTTCCATGCTGTATTCCTATTATCACAAAATGATCCGCTACCATCTTCTGCCCGACAAAAGCAACGATGCGCTAAGAACTGTCTTCGGCAATCTGCCGCCAGGCATCCTCGCTCGGAACGTTGGAATCGCCAATAACCACACCCTCCCGCAATTAACCCGAATCATCTCCATATTAAGAGAATACGATGTGAAATCCAAAGGCGTGGATGCCAATAATGACGAAGGGGAGCTGTTGAAAGAAATGATTTACAAGATTACCCATGTATAAAATGAGAAATATTCGTAAATCCTTTGTAGAGACGTTTCATGAAACGTCTCTGTTGTGGGTGCTGTGCATCATAATGGGTGTTTTTTCTCTAAATGCCCAACCACCTGCTGGTTATTATGCCTCTGCTGAAAATAAAAGCGGCAACGAGCTTCGCACGGCTATGCACAACATTATTAAAAATCATACATCTTTGTCATACAATGAGTTGTGGCAGGCATTCTATACTACTGATGTACGTCCAGACAACGGAAAAGTATGGGACATGTACTCTGACCGTCCCGGTGGAACCCCCGCCTACTACTTCACCTTCGGCAGCGATCAATGCGGAAACTACTCTGGTGAGGGCGACTGCTACAACCGCGAACACTCGGTACCCAAGAGCTGGTTTGGTGGCAGTGTCGCACCCATGTACACCGACCTCTTCCACCTCGTTCCTACTGACGGCTTCGTCAACTCCAAACGAAGCAACCTACCGCTCGGCAAGGTGATCAATGCGACTTGGACCAGCACCAACGGAAGCAAAGTGGGTACGTCCAACATTTCAGGTTACTCTGGGTCAGTGTTCGAGCCCATCGACAGTTTCAAAGGCGACTTCGCCCGCATCTATTTCTATATGGTTGTTTGCTACATGGACAAAAACCTCAGTGTGGAAACATTGTCCAACTTTTCCGGCGGCGACCTCAAACCATGGGCGAAAGAACTGCTGCTCCAATGGGCCGCCATGGATCCTGTCAGTCAGAAAGAAATTGACCGCAACAACGCTGTCTATCAACGCCAACACAACCGCAACCCGTTCATCGACCACCCCGAATTGGCAGAGAAAATTTTCGGCAACGACTCAAGCCCATTCACTACCGATATATCATACTATTCCAACCAACATGGCTGGAACGTATATCCGAACCCTGTCACTTCCACAATCAATATCAAAACTATTGATAATCAAACTGATAAATTAACAATTGAGCTTCAAGATATTGCTGGAAGAACACTAATGACCCAACAATTTGACAATATCGACAACATTCAGATAGACTTGTCCAAATTTCCCATCGGACCCTATTTGATAAAATTGTCCTCCGAACATGGCATTCAAATCCATAAAATCGTAAAACAATGAGTATCATCAAGATAACCAAACAATTCTCCTTTGAAATGGCACATGCGCTACGCAACTACGACGGGCTGTGCCGCAACATCCACGGCCACTCCTACAAAATGGACATCACCCTCGCCGGACAACCGCTACATGATGAATCTTCACCCAAAAATGGTATGGTAATGGATTTCGGAGACCTGAAAAGACTTGTTAACGAAGAAATTATATCCTTACTGGATCACGCTTTGGTGCTGAATGCCAAAACCGATGCACAACTTGTTGATGTATTGAAACAAAATTACGAGAAAATTGTCATCGTGGATTTCCAACCGACCACCGAAAACCTTTTGAACTTCATTGCCGGAAAAATTCAGACGCGGTTACCTGATGATGTGAAACTGACCTGCGTGCGCTTGCGGGAAACCGACACCTCGTATGCGGAATGGTTGCCGTAGGGACATATCGCATACGTCCACATGTGTCGCATACCTCCCGGCTTCATTGGAGAATATCGACAGGGGTGACCATGCCTTGAAGGGTGCCATCGGCGCGACCATTATCTGTGATGAACAACATATCCAGACGTACTTTGCGCGTTTTCGAACGCTGGAATTTGAGACTGACATCTTCCACCGTTGTGTTTGGATCAATGAAACCGTAGTGGGCTACCGATTCGTCTGCTAAGCGGATGAAATCTGCTATATCTCTGAATTTCAAGGTTTCCGAAAGAAGAGCGGAACCGTTTTCCGCTACAATCCTCATAAGGGTTTTGGCACTGAACACACCGACAATCCGATGGTTTTCCACAATCGGGATGTAAGAGTAGTCGTTGCGCTGCATCACCTTGACAGCGGCGAGAACGGAATCCTCCGGCGAGGGGGCGAAAATCTGTCCCGCACGGATGGCCACACGCATCAACGTCACCGGATTGAGCGAATAGTAGAGATTGTTGACTTGTCGCACCGCTTGGTCGGTGACGATAACCATGTCGTTTCCCGCCTTCGACCAATCGTAGTGCGACAGCAGGTTGCGTAACATTCTACAAAAGGCAAGATTGCTGCGAAGACCCTTGTACTGGGGCATCTGCTCAAGTTCCTTCATTTCAGAGACATTCAGGTTGTTGAGCGCCCATTCTTCGATCTCGCGGTATCGTTCCAAAAATTGTCCTGCCTTGTTTTCCATAATCAATATACAAACCTACCTTTTTCGACATCAAACCGTGCGGTGTGGTCAAAACCACAGCGTTGCAATTCTGCCAATGCCTCGGGTACAAACAACGTTAACTCTTCCGCTTTGTGCGCATCAGTGCTCACAATCACGGGAATATCGGCTTTGCGCGCTTTCATCAGCAGTTCCGTGGAGGGATAAAAGTGGTCGCAACGTTTTTTATATAATCCGCGGGTATTTATTTCAACAATGACATCATGCCGTTTAATCAGCTGTATCGCCTTATCTGCCAATACTTTGTACCAACTTTCGTCTTCCGTGAAAAAGCGGTCGCGGTTGTGCATCTTGATTTTGTCGAAATGTGCGATGATGTCCAAGTGCTGCGTCTCCAGCATCTCGAATGTCTGCTCCCAAAAAGCAGTGACCGCAGCCTTGATGTTATTGCCGAACAAGTCGCGCAAGCCGTTGTCGTATATTTCTTGCTTGGAACCGTCAATGAACCAAAGTCCGTCGCCATGGGACGGCCGCACAAGATGCACACCACCGATGACGTAGTCGAGATTATAAGTCGTACGCCAAACGTCAAAATCCTTGGTAATACCTGGAACAAATTCGCATTCCAATGATTTCAGCAACTTGATGTCTGTTTTCTGTTGCAACTGATCAATTTCGCTTACATATTCTGGAATTCTTTCCTCTGAAATGGCAAAATTATTCTCAAACGGCACAGAAGAATGCGAAGAGAAACCGAGCTGCAGAAGTCCGCATTTCTCGGCCTCACGCACATGCTCTTCCAATGTGCTTTTGCCGTCACAGTAAAGACTATGGGTATGATAGTTAGCGGGGTAATGGTTCATTTTATAATGGTTATGGGTTATTGAAGCTCTTCCTCTTCCGTTACTTCTTCCTGAATGCCATCGAGTATGTTGAGCATTTGGTCGCTGCGGCCAGCGTGGGCTTTATTGTAGAGGTTGCTGAGGAAAATGATGACCACATTGTCGGAGGGGCGGTAGAGGAAAAGATTCTGGAATCCGTTCCAAAGACCGCCATGATAGACGAGTTTGCCATGCGTTGGACTCTCTTCAATGCGGTAGCCGAAGCCGTAAATGCTATTGGGCAACGAACCGTCTTTCAGCTGGTTTTCACGCTGCGAGGCCAGGTCAACCCATTCTTTCGGCAGAATTTTGTAATCGATAAACATTGCGTTGGCCCAGCGGAGCATGTCTTCCACATTGGAATAGATTCCTTTGTCGCCAAGCACACCGTTCAAACGGTCGTAGCGGGCGGCGACAGCCACTTTCCGGTGCCCGCAAGCAATTGGAATATCCATCGGCAGCGGTTTAACGTTCACATCTTCCGCTTTCGGATCCACATCAGCATACTTTTTCCCGTGTTTGGCATCAATGCCTACCAATTCCGTGAAAAAGCAAGTGTTTTTCATACCGGCTGGTTTGAAAATATTATCATGGACATACTCTTCAAAGGGTTTGCCGGACACTTTCGCCACCAACGCAGCCAAAATCGCATAATTAGTGTTTACATACTCAAACTTAGTGCCTGTGGCGAAGGTCTTTGCATACTTCTGCTTTTCCAAAACGCGCAGAAGTTGCTGATTATCAACAAACGCCGAAGATCCATATAGGGAATACTTGAACTTAAAGTACTCTGGAATGCCTGTGGTATGAGTCAGCAAGTGCTTGATGGTCACGCCGCTGTAAGGCAGATTCGGAAAATATTCTGTAATCGTATCTTCAAGACTGATTTTTCCTTGCGCACAGAGCTGTAACACCGCCACTGCCGTAAATTGTTTGGAGATAGAGGCGAGGTCGAACAGCGTGGTTTCGGTAATCTGATTGTCTTCCGCAGGATTGCATCGCGGGGGTTCACCCGTCAGGCGAAGCTCTCCGTAGGCATGTTCCACCAGCACCGTGTCGCGCACCGCCACCAACATCACGCCATTTAACTTCTCAGACATGTCGTTGGCCACAAATTCCAATCCTTCAACATCATAGCGATCTACAATAGTATCCCAAAGCTGTTGCAAATATTGTTCTTCCGTAAGAAAAGGCATATAAATGTCTGCCCGCAGCGACAATGCGAAGCACAAAAGTACGGCTATAGAAAATAATGCCTTTTTCATCACAAATATACGCACAAATACGCGTGATACAAGGAGATATTAACCGTTCATGGAATTCAAGAATTCCTCATTATTCTTCGTGTCTTGCATATTGCTGAGAATCAAATTCATAGCTTCAATTGTGGTCATATCAGCAATATGATTGCGCAAAATCCACACTTTCTGCAATGTCGCAGCGTCTTGCAGCAGGTCGTCGCGGCGTGTACTGGAAGCCACGATATCAACAGCGGGATAGATGCGCTTGTTGGAGAGCTTGCGGTCGAGCTGGAGCTCCATGTTGCCGGTGCCCTTGAACTCCTCGAAAATCACCTCGTCCATACGGGATCCCGTGTCAATCAATGCGGTGGAGATGATGGTCAGGGAACCGCCGTTCTCCACATTACGAGCCGCACCGAAGAAACGTTTGGGTTTCTGCAGGGCGTTAGCCTCCACACCACCGGAGAGCACCTTGCCGGATGCCGGGGCCATCGTGTTGAAGGCGCGTGCCAGACGGGTAATAGAGTCAAGCAGGATGCAGACATCATGGCCGCACTCCACCATACGTTTCGCCTTGTCAAGCACCATGTTGGCGATTTTGACGTGGCGTTCCGCCGGCTCATCAAACGTGGAGGAAATCACCTCAGCGTTTACACTGCGCTGCATGTCGGTGACCTCTTCGGGGCGTTCGTCAATAAGCAGGATGATGAGGTAAATTTCGGGGTGATTGTAGGCGATGGCGTTTGCTATATCCTTCAGCAACACGGTTTTACCCGTTTTCGGCTGAGCTACAATCAATCCGCGCTGACCTTTGCCGATGGGGGCGAAGAGGTCGATGATGCGGGTGGAGAGCTTGCAGCCGGGATGTCCGGTGATGTTGATTTTCTCGTCCGGGAACATCGGCGTGAGGTAGTCGAATGGGATACGGTCGCGGATTTCTTCCGGCAGGCATCCATTGATCTTGTCGATCTTAGTCAACGGGAAGTATTTTTCGCCAGGTTTCGGCGGACGGATGGCGCCATAGACGGTGTCACCGTTCTTGAGACCGAAGAGTTTGATCTGCGACATGGAAACGTAGATGTCATCAGGCGAGGAGAGATAGTTATAGTCGGAGGAGCGCAAAAATCCGCAGTTTTCGCTGGTGATTTCGAGCACACCTTCCGCCATGACGGAACCATCGTACTGCGCATTGGCCAGATAAGGAGGAATCGACTCTTCCACTTTATCAACAGAAGGTTCTGATTCTTCTACAGGATTTTTAGCTTTTACCTCTTTCTGATTCTCCTTGTCTTTCTTTTTGGGACGGCCACGGCGGGGTTTGGCTTCTGTTGCATCTTCGGAAGATATTGTCGTCTCTGTTTGATTATTGGTTATATTGTCCACCAACTCTTCTTCTGAATAGTTTTTATTCACATATTCGTATGACTCCTGCAAATCCGTTTCGGCAGCCAAAAGGGGTTCTGCTTCCTCTTCAAATAGAGGGTATTGAATAAGTTGGTGCTTTTTCGGAATCTCTTCAACAACTTTTTCTGCAGGAATTTCCTCCACCTTAACCATCTGTTTTTTTGGACGGCCGCGACGTTTTTTCTCAGGAGCTGCATCAGAGGATATTGATGTATCGGCTACTTTTTCCTCAACAGGAGACACTGTCTGTGTTTTTTTGGAAGTTCGTGTTTTTTTCGGTTTTTCTTCCGCCGGCAGAGGATTGGCAAACATTACCGTGTCATCTTGTTCAGACTTGTTGGCGACAATTGTAGAATGTTTTTCTGATACGGATGTTTTGGTTAAATTGAACAAAGGTGTATTCTTCTTTTCCACAACACGGGCTTTGTCTTTCATTTTTGTCTCATTCGAAGTGGCCAACAAGCTTTCGCCACCTCTCACAACTCTTCTTCTTCTGGGTTTGTTCTCAATAATATCTGACATATTTATTAAATTGTCTTTTGTCATAAAATGTACTTGGATTGTTCGTAACGGAGTCCTGTTTAGTACCGCCATCCCCTCTTTCTTTCCGTTACGGAATTTCTTTTTGAAAAGCGGTGCAAAAATACAATAATTCTGAATACTATCAATAGCTTTGTTATTTTTTTCTTTCCTTTGTCTTTCCTTCAAATTTTAGAATTTTTATGAACATTTTATTATTAAGATTTTTTATGAAAAAAAATTGCCGAAGAATTGATAAAAACATTATTTTTGCAGCCTAAATTCGATGTACCAAAAATTATTATAAACCAAATTTTTTAAAAATGAAAAGATTATACGTTTTATTGGCTGCCATGCTGATTGTTTCTGTCAGCTTCGCGCAGATTTCCATCACAAAAAAAGAGGTGAAAAAAGACATCACCACTTTGAACATCAAGGGTAAACCCGCACAAAACAATCAGAAAACAACAAACTCTTTCTGGTTCAATCTTATTGAGGACGCTTGCAGTTATTATGGTGAGGAACCTGATGGTTTTGCACCTCCCATCCAATGCGATACTCTTGGATTGTATCCCTTCTCTTCCGGCAATTCTCCAGTGCAATTCTGCTCTGTAGGTCAAGTGTACGATTGGAGTCACTCTTCCTGGAATGACATGTACAACTTCACAGGCGCACCTCAAAATGTTCCTCACATGCCTTCTTCCAACTCTTATTCCGTGGACTCCATTCAGATGATTTTCAGCTATACTCGTGGTACTAATGTTGCTGCTGACGTGGTGGACACCGTCGCTATCTCCTATATCATCGGCTTCGACCCCGAAGAGGATGTCCGTACTCTCAGCACCCAAGCTGACGGCGATGTTTTCATCATGCCCGCTCTTCCGTTCAACAACACCACCTTCTTGGCCAGCACCACCTGCATGACCACTTCTGGTTTCACAAATACGCTGGAACAATCCACTATTATCTATGACAAAATCCCGTTGACGACTGAGGATGTAACACTTGATGAAAATGGAGAAGCCACTTTCTATTATCTCACTCTCCCCACTCCAGAAGGCCTTTCTAACCTTTCTCAAAAACAAATGGCTGTCACCGTTACTTTCATCCCCGGATGTGCCAGAACTCCCAATTCCATTATCGGTACTGACCTGAACGAGTTCAGAACCGCCTTGTATGACGATCCTCGTGAAGGCTATGGCGATTGGGGTACTCCTCAAGTTTTGGAAGACTATCAACTCGGTCTTTTCCATGACGCTGATAACTTCAAATCCGGCAGCTATTTCTACAACTTGTATCAACCCAACATCTTTTGGGGCGGCAACCCGAAACCGTGGATTTCACTGCGCGTGACTTGTAACGACTGCGAAACTGTGAATGTCGAAGATCACGACATGAACAAACTGACGGTGTATCCGAATCCTGCCACCAACCACTTCACGGTTAACACGGGCAATGACGAGAAAGCCAGTATCCAACTGTTCAACATCGTTGGCCAGCAGGTTTACAGCGAGACTTTCACCGGCAGCACGACCGTTAGCGTAGCTAACCTCCACAGCGGCGTCTATATGCTTAAAGTGAACCAGAATGGTAAAGTGAATACCACCAAGGTTGTTGTGAAATAATTTTGCGAATACAATATTATTATAAGAGGGATGGTCGAGAGGCTATCCCTCTTTTATTACAAGAAAAACAATGATACGATTTACGTAGGGGCGAATAATTATTCGCCCCTACGAATCCCAATACCAGAACATATCTTAAACGATGTATTCATTCAACAAAAAACTGTCCTCAACCGCACCCCTCATCATGGGCATCCTGAATGTCACGGAAGACTCATTCTACGACGGGGGACGTTATGTTACGGAAAAAGACGTTCTGCTTCGTGCAGAACAAATTCTTGCGGAGGGCGGCGATATTATTGACATAGGGGCTATGTCCACACGACCGAATGCGTTGGAAATCCCGGATGATGAGGAAATTTCCCGTATCATATCGACGGTCAACGTTGTGCGCAAACAATTCCCTGATGCCGTTCTCTCTATCGACACCTACCGCGCTTCCGTGGCCAAAGCCGCTGTGGAAGCCGGTGCCGCAATGATCAACGACATCTCCGGCGGCACCTTCGACCCCGATATGATTCCTGTTATCGGCAAATTGCAAGTTCCCTATTGTCTGATGCATACAACTGCTAAACCATCTGAAATGCAAAAACATACGGAATACAAGGATATCCTCGCCGAAATGCTTCAATTCTTTGGCCGGCAGCTTGAAAAACTGCACGCGCAGTTTGTCCACGATATTATCATTGACCCCGGATTTGGATTCGGCAAAACGTTGGAACAGAATTATTTTCTGATGAAGAATTTGCAAGTGTTCCAAGAACTTGGATATCCTATTTTGGTCGGAATATCCCGTAAGTCAATGATTTACAAACTGCTTGACACAACTCCTGACCATGCACTCAACGGCACCACCGCATTGAACACCGTGGCCCTGATGAAAGGAGCCGCCATCCTGCGCGTCCATGACGTGAAAGAGGCCGTGGAGGTTCGGAAAATCGTAACCCTCTTGTAGAGACGTTTCATGAAACGTCTCTACCGTCCTACCGCTAAGCCTTTTTTACCTTCTAACCTTAAAAATACTATCTTTGCGAAAAATTTCAAAATGAACCGAAACCATTTAACCTTCTGTCTGTGCCTAATCTTGACAGTTTTTCTAACAAGCTGTTTTTCAAAAAGAAACAATCAGGACGATAATTCCAGTGAATCCGTCATCTATCCTGTGGATGTCATTCGGGATACATTGGTCGCGGATGTCCACAGCCAAACTAATCTTTACCCACTACAAGAGGAAGTATTAGAGTCTTTTTTGGAAAAAGCCATGGACTTTCAAGGGCATAAATGGACAGCAAAAGCTGATTTCCCCGACAAATGGGGCGTGGAATGCGTGGAACGGCTGCCAGAAGGACGAGAATTGTGGCTGCTGCAGTCAGAGAACCGCGAATGGCGCTATCTGCTCACTACTTCGGGCTTCGGCACGCAACGCATTTTGGATGTGCTACCCGTCGCCATAAGCATCGCCAACCAACGGGAAGAAAATCTGGAAACCGAAAACTGGCAGACCCTGCGCCTGCCCAGCGGAGAATTCCGCACTACAAAAGAATATGAATGGATACACTCCGTGTCGAAAGCCACAAAACAAGATTTCATCAACGACCCCGGAAAATACCACAGGAAAACGCAACTGACGGAACAGTATTTCATCAACGACCAAGGACGATTCGAGCTGTCAGAAATGGTGGACACCCTACCCGATTACAATGCGGTTGTTTTCTACTTTAACCCGAACGACAAACCAGAGATGTGGGATGAAACCGCCCCCATGCTGCAAGCTTTCTGTGAGGAAAACGGCATTATGTACGAAGAGGTCAGCGGCAATTTCAACCGCGTGACCATACGCAATTTCGACCTCTCCTTCTCCCTTGAAACCGATATCACACCCTACATTGATCCTGTCAGCTCCGGCATGGTGATGATGCGCAAGGACGAAACCCCTAAGGCTATCCATTTTGGGTCTTTTGAGTATATGAAGATGGAAATCCGCCGTTATTTTAAAATTCGCTCGGACTTTGAATCATAAAACATGTTGACGCGGTTTTTGCAAGAATTACAGACTTTGGCGGGTGATGAAGCCCTCCGCAAACGCTACCTTTTGGCGGTCAGTGGCGGTGCGGATTCCATGGTTATGGCATCTCTTTTCCGGGAAGCGGGCTTGCAGTTTGCGATAGCACACTGCAACTTCCACCTGCGCGGCAAAGACTCCGACCGTGACATGCAGTTCGTGAAAGAAACCGCTGAACAATGGCAGATTCCTTTGTTCATTCGTGAATTCGACACGCTGGAAATTCAGAGAAACTCTGGAAAATCAGTAGAGATGGTCGCCCGGGAGCTACGATACAACTGGTTTTCGGAAATCATGGCCGACTTCGACCACCTTGTCACCGCACACCAAGCTACCGACGCCGCCGAAACGCAACTTCTCAACCTCTGTCGGGGCACCGGACTCAAAGGTATGTGCGGCATCCCGCCCGTGAACGGCAAAATCATCCGCCCAATGCTGGTTTTTACGGCTCAAGAAATCCGACAATATGCGGAAAACCATCATCTTAGATACGTCGAAGATTACACTAATCATGATGAGCGAATTGCACGTAACCGCATCCGCCATTCTGTGATCCCACAACTGGAAATCCTCAACCCGCAGTTTTTACAAACCAATACGCGATCCCGACATATTTTACAGCAACAATACGCTTATTATCAGAAACATATTGAAGCGGAAATAAAGAAAGTAGTCTCAATAGAAGGGAGCCGTTGTTGCATCAGTCGCACCCGATTAGCCGAATGCGAAGACAAGGATTTGCTTTTATATGAGCTACTTACCCGCTTTGGCTTTTCGTCAGACACAAGTCTGAAACTTGCTCAAAGTACCGATTTCAAACCCGGCAAGTTTTTTCTTTCGGAAACCCATATCCTATTGGTTGACAGAGATTTTCTTATTGTCAAACCAAAAAATGAAGAAGAAAACCACATTATCGAAATAGAAAATTTGGAGAATCTAAAACTCTATTTCGAGATGGAAGAGTTTGAATATCACAAAGATATGGTTTTTGAGAAAAATCCAAACACTCTTTATATCCCTAAAGAAAAACTCAACTTTCCGTTGCAGATCCGGCCGTGGCAGCATGGCGACTATTTCTACCCTCTTGGCGGTAAAGGCCGCCAAAAGCTCAGCGACTTTTTCACCGACCACAAAATAGACCGTTTCTCCAAAGAAAAAATCCGGCTTCTATGTTCAGGAGATAACATTTTATGGATCATTGGTTTACGTTCAGATGAGCGGTGGAAAGTGTGCAAGACTTCTACTGAATGTTACCAAATAAAACGAAAAGCAGAAACTTATGAATAATCCCGAAACCATTACACCGAAACGCACACCAATATTATGGATTTTGGGCATCATCACGATGCTGAATTCCACCTTTTCGGCCATTGCCTATATCTGTTGGGCTTTTGCACCTGAGTATATGCAGAAATCCATGGAAATGATCAAAGAGATGGGCATGTTCCCGGCAGAACAAACGGATCAAATCCTCTCCATCTACACCTCTATTAGCAATTGGCAATATCTACTATTGGCTGTTGTACAACTCATGCTGTTCGTCGGCGCGTTCCTTATGTTGGTAAAATTGAATAAAGCCGGTTTCCACGTTTATACCATCGGTAAAATCTTGGAATTCTGCGTGATGAACTTCGTCATTGGTGGACTTGTGGCTATGGATTTGAACGGCATCATCATGTCCGTGCTGTGGGTACTGATGTACGCCACCCAACTACGATACATGAAACCCTTTGACAATCAAAACAATAATGATACATTACAAAACACCGACTCTGTGACACCCGAAAATAATCCATCCCATGAATAGATCCGATTTTCCCATATTAAACGAAAAGGTTTACGGCAAACCATTGGTCTATTTGGACAATGCCGCCACCACGCAAAAGCCGCAAATGGTGATTGACGCGCTGAATGATTATTACCTGCACATCAACAGTAACATCCATCGTGGAGTCCACTGTCTCAGTCAGTTAGCCACCAACGAGTTTGAACAGGCGCGGGAGACTGTGCGTCAATACATCAATGCGCCTACCACGCAGGAGGTCATCTTCACGCGAGGAGCTACCGAATCCATCAACCTGGTAGCCAACTCTTTCGGACGCACCTTCCTGCATGAAGGCGATGAAGTCATCATCTCCGAAATGGAACACCATTCCAATATCGTACCATGGCAACTGACTTGCGAAGAACATGGCGCGAAACTCAAAGTGCTGCCGTTCAATGACAAAGGAGAGCTGATAATCAGCGAATTGAACAGTCTGATTACAGACCGAACCAAAATTGTGGCCGTGACACACGTCTCCAACACATTAGGAACGATAAATCCTGTCGAAGAGATTATCCGCATCGCACACAGTCGCAACGTGCCTGTGCTTATCGATGGCGCGCAGTCGGTGGCGCACTGCCCCGTGGACGTACAAGCCCTCGATTGCGACTTCTATTGCTTCTCTGGCCATAAGATGTATGCTCCTATGGGTATCGGTGTTATGTATGGTAAGTCACAGTGGCTCAACGAGATGAAACCGTATCAAGGCGGTGGCGAGATGATCAAGGATGTAACATTTGAGAAGACCTCTTATAATGATCTTCCTTTCAAGTTTGAGGCCGGCACCCCTTCTGTCGGCGATGTCATCGGTTTGCGCAAAGCCATCGAATACATCCAAAGCGTTGGTTTGGA
>JAEEGJ010016918.1_pt1 | contig 16612 bp, 15 predicted proteins | sample 8958761 | NCBI WGS metagenome assembly JAEEGJ01 (sample SAMN16246546, study PRJNA631951) | gut metagenome | biome: gut microbiome; feature: rumen; material: RS-attached | host: Bos | place: Iran: Karaj | collected 2018-10 | reverse complement strand
ATAGCGGCAGCCTTACTCTCGTAGTGGCGTGTCACGAATGAGAAGGAGAGGTAGAAGCAGCACACGAGCATCAGAAGCACTGCGATTACTTTTACAATTCCTTTGTTTTGCGTTTTGATTTTTGATGTTATTTACTATATATATATTCTGTTCGCGTACATTTTTAGCGTGCAAATATAGACATTTTTTCAGAATTGGAAAAAAATATTAGCGTTTTTCATTCATTTTTTAAGGTTTATGCACTAATTTTAGCCAACAAAGGATAGGATAATGGTCGCTGGCGTCAATTTTGTCATCAACTTGGCAGTTATACGGCGTGAAGTGATCGGAGCACAAAATGTGGTCGATCCGGAAATAAAAGCCTTTCCGATTATATGACAAACCGAGTCCTCTTCCGGTCTCCGCAAAGCAGTCCGTCAGTCCCTTGGCGATCACATGACGGGAGTAGGAAATGGGATTGTCGTTGAAGTCACCACAGACGATGGTGGGGTACTGACGGTGCGCCTCGATATACTTATGGACTGCCTCAGCCCCTACGGCACGCAGCGCATTCGACTGCCCTAGTTTCGATAAGATTTGTTTCGACTCCTCCTTAAGGGTATCCCGTCGCATCTTTCCCTTTATCATCTCCTCATAGTGGGAACGCTCTTCGGAAGAGAGATGAGTGGTCTCCAGATGGTTGTTGATGACCAGCACAGTGTCTTTGCCGACTTGCAGATACCACGCCACAGAACCGTTTGCTTTCGACTCATATGGAATACGCTCGCGTCGGATGATGGGATAACGAGAGTGGATGCCCATACCGTTCATAAAGTCCGATTGAGTAATAAAGAATATGGTGTCGTTGTAAGGATAGATCTTCTGATAGCGATGGAATACATAGCGTCGCCAGGTGTCCACATCCTCCTGCAGACAGACGATGTCAGCATCCTGACGGGCGAGGCAGTCGTAGATAACATCGAATCCCTCATTATCCTTATATTTCTCAACGCCTGTATAGGAACAGACATTATACGACAGCACCTTGATGGCCCCTTCCGGAACTTCTTGGGCTGAGTGCATCGGCATATAAAGGGATATCGGGGGGAAAGCCAGCAGATAGCCCACGATCGGGATCCATACCTTCCGCCATTTGAACGTCAGCCAGAAGAAGATAAAGACGAGGTTCACCAACAGGAATACGGGGAACACCATACCCAGATTGGAGAACAACGGAAACGACACCGGGCTGACACGGTCAGAATAGCCCGATGCCAGCATCAGCAACACCGTAGCCACATTCGCCCCGGCGAAGATATTGACGGTGAGGGTTTTCAGTTGCTTGATCATCGCTCGTTGCTCGCATCGAAGAGCTTTTTCTTCTCTTCCTTCGTCAGACTATCGTAACCACTCTGGCGGATCTTGTCGAGAATGGCGTCTATCTCTTCCTGGTTCTTACGTTTCCGGGCGTTATACTCCTGATCAGTCTCTCTTGCCCCACCCTGCTCGGCGTGCATGTGCGGCTGCTGAGGCTGGCGGCTGTTCTGCTGCCGCTGGTCGAAGTTGCGCTTCAGGTTCTCAAAGAACTGCTGTCCGCGACTACGGTCATAACTCCCGTTGGGATGCTTGTTCCAATAGCGGATCATCAGGTAGCCGAAGAGCATACCGCCCAGATGAGCCGTATGCGCCACACCGTCACCGGACGAGCCGAGGGCAGAGAAGAACTCAATGGCCACATATCCCAGCACGAACCATTTCGCCTTGATGGGGAACGGGAACGGGATGATGAACAGCCGCTCGTTGGGGAACGTCATACCGAAGGCGAGGATCACCGCATAGACGGCACCCGACGCACCGATCGTCGTCCACGAATTCAGCGCTGAGGCATACTGACTGCCATACTCCAGCACCATCCCTAACGTGGTCTCCGGAACCTGCTCTGCAACAGTCATATAGAACGAGCCGAACTGTGCCAACTCCTGCAGCAAGCCCGCTCCTATGCCGCACGTAATGTAATAAAAAAGGAATTTCTTCGGACCCCATACATTTTCTATGACACAACCGAACATCCATAGTCCGAACATATTTGACAAGATGTGCATAAACGAAGCATGCAGGAACAGATAGGTCACCAGCTGATAATAATGGAAGTGGCTAGCCATAAAGAAATGCAGTCCCCCGATGTCTGCCAGGTCAATGCCTCGCATCTGGAAAACTAGCGTGGCAAGGAAAGCAATCAGGTTGATGATCAACAGATTCTTCGTGATGGGTGGTATGCGGAACATCATGCTATTGACGATTTACTTATTGACGATTTACGATTTTTGGCCTTGCGGCTATATTTCGGCTGCAAAATTACGAAAAATATCTCGTTTTTGCCCTAAAAATGGGGGGAATACTACTTTTTTTCATTAAAAAAGCAATTTTTTCTCTTTTTTTGTTGTTTCTTTGAATAGTTTACACTATATTTGCCATCAAATTCAGTGAAACATTAGTTTTATTACTATTAATAATTCATTTTAAAATTAAAAATTATGAACAAAACAGAATTGGTAGAGAAGATTGCAGCAGGTGCTGGTCTCTCAAAAGTTGACTCTAAGAAGGCCCTGGAAGCCACAATCGCAGCTATTAAGGACGCTCTGGTAGCAGGTGACAAGGTTGCTCTCGTTGGTTTTGGTACATTCAGCGTAAATGAGCGCCCCGCTCGTGAGGGTATCAACCCCGCTACAAAGCAGAAGATTAAGATTGCTGCTAAGAAGGTGGCTAAGTTCAAGGCTGGTGCTGAGCTCGCTGACGCAATCTAATCCAAAATTTGTAAAATAAAATTACGTGGAGGTTTCACCCGAAGCCTCCACGTTTACTTTTCATTTTTTACTTCTCACTTTTCACTGATCCTGATCCAATCAGCATCCACCCAGCCGCGGTCGCATTTAGAATCGACTTCCACAGCGATGAAGCCGAACTTGGCACCGATCCACTTCCCCTCCTTCATCTGGAACGTATCCCCGCAGTCGGAGAATTTCTTACCATTCTGGCTCCACGCGAACCTCACCTTTGAATCCTTCACCGTCAGTCTCAGGTAGATATCCTCATGGATGCCTGGCTTATAGTCTATCCGATCCTCGGCCGTCGGTTTCAGCTGGGCTAAAACAGTTTCCCTTTGAGGATTCCCCTTGTCGGCACCCTCGCAGGTCATCTGCACCAGCTCAAACGCCTGTCCCACTCTGCGGACTACCAGCGCGCTGTAGTCGAGACCCATCATAATCAGACCGCCAAACTGTCCTTCTGCCTTCGAGGTCATACGCAGCTTCGTGGTAACTACAAACTGCTCCGCAGGCGTCTTCTGCAACAGCAGATTGGGCACCTCCCAGAAGTTCTTCCAGTCCTTCGAGAGTTTATACGTATAGACACGGAACGTACCGAAGGCTGTCGGAACACCGAACTTCTCATCATAATTCGCATGCCACTGCCACTGCTTACCCAGCTCCGGCTTGTCAAACTCGTCACTCTCCACAGGATTCACGATCGGACAATTATCCATTGTCCATTGTCCATTATCTATTGAACTCTTCGGCTTCCTATATGTCTTCACCGGCTCACCGTTCTTGCCCATCACGGGCCAGCCTGACGACCAATCGACGGGATTCAGATGCACCACGCGGCCGTACGCCTCCTTATCCTGGAAATGCACGAACCAGTCCTCGCCATACTTCGTATGCACCCATCCGCCCTGATGAGGGCCGTTGATGTCGGTCTTGCCCTGAGCGAGCACGATCCTGTGTTCATAAGGCCCGTAAGGTGATTTCGAGCGCATAGCTAACTGGAAACCTGTCGGCACACCGCCAGCAGGACACATAATCCAGTACCACCCATCACGCTTATAGAACTTCGGCCCCTCACACGTGCGGTTCTCCGTGCCGTTGCCGTCAAACACGATCACCGGCTGTCCGATGGCTTTCGTACCGTCAGCAGACAACTCACGGACCGTCAGCACCGAGGCGAACTTCGCTCTTGAGTTCGCCCAGCCGTTCACCAAATAGCAGCGGCCGTCGTCATCCCAGAGCGGCGTCGTATCGATATAGCCTTGCCCCTTGATCACACACACCGGCTTCTCCCACTTGCCCGCAGGATCCTTGGTCTTCACCATATACACGCCAAAGTCCGGATCGCCCCAATAGATATAATACCACCCTCCATGATAGCGGATGGACGGTGCCCACACCCCGGCGCCGTGCTGCGGCTTACTGAAATGCCTCAGTAGCTCCTCGTCGCCCTCATAGAGATTCCCTAACGCATAGTTGATGATCTCCCAATTCACCAGGTCCTTCGAATGCAGGATGGGCAGACCGGGCACACACTGGAACGACGAGGCCGTCAGATAATAATCCTCCCCGCTGGCACCCACACAGACGTCAGGATCAGAATAGTCCGCATAGATCACAGGGTTCGTATAGGTTCCGTCCCCGTTATCCGGTGACCACACCTCAGAAACAAACTGGGCATGAGCCATCACCGGGATGACCCATGCCAGAAACAATAATTTTTTCACCTTTTTACTTTTTAACCTTTTCACCTTTACTTCGGCTGCTTGCCGATGTAGGCCAGGATACCACCGTCCACATAGAGCACATGACCGTTCACGGCGTCAGAAGCATGAGAAGCAAGGAATACAGCGGGACCTCCCAACTCAGAAGGATCGAGCCAACGGCCAGCGGGCGTCTTGGCACAGATGAAGCTGTCGAACGGATGGCGGCTGCCGTCCGGCTGACGCTCACGCAGTGGTGCCGTCTGCGGGGTAGCAATATAGCCCGGGCCGATACCGTTACACTGGATGTTATACTCGCCATACTCCGAGCAGATGTTTCTTGTCAGCATCTTCAGGCCGCCCTTGGCAGCAGCGTAGGCGCTCACCGTCTCACGGCCCAGCTCAGACATCATCGAGCAGATGTTGATGATCTTACCCTCCTTGCGCTCCATCATCTCAGGGATGACGGCCGATGAGCAGATAAACGGACCAACGAGGTCGATGTCGATCACCTGCTGGAACTCAGCGCGCTTCATCTCGTGCATAGGGATGCGCTTGATGATTCCGGCGTTGTTCACGAGGATGTCAATCTGACCCACCTCAGCGTGGATCTTCTCCACGAGGGCCTTCACGGCGTTCTCGTCCGTCACGTCACACACATAGCCCTTCACGTTCTCGATGCCAGCCTCCTTATAGTTGGCCAGACCGCGAGCGAGGAACTCCTCATTAATGTCGTTAAAGATGATTGTCTTGATGCCGGCAGCCACGAAAGCCTTGGCGATGTTAAAACCGATACCATAGGATGCGCCAGTGATCCAGGCGTTCTTTCCTTCCAATGAAAATAGATTTGCCATAATTATCTTGTTTTAGAATTATTTGGTTGCAAAGGTACAAATTAAAAACGAAAAAAACAAGCCCTTTATGTAAAAAAGGCCTGCAAAGGTTTACGTAGAGTTGGCGTGGAAATGTTGGACGACTCGGATTCGAACCGGGAATGACAGAACCAAAACCTGTAGTGTTACCATTACACCATCGTCCAGAATGCGGGTGCAAAGTTAGTGAAAATTTGGCAATCCGCCAAATTTTCACTAATCTTTCTTATTTTACAATGAGCAAGTAGTAATTCTTCTTGCCTTTCTGGGCCAAAAGATACTTGCCGTCGATGAGGTCATCAGCCGTGATCTCACGGTTCTGATCGGTGAGTTTCTCTTTGTTGAGAGAGACGCCGCCACCCTGCACCATCTTACGCATCTCACCCTTTGAGGGGAAGACGGGAGCAGCCGTTGTCAGCAGTTCGATGGCGGGCTGTCCGAGCTGGTCGCGAGAGATCTCGTGTTTCTCCACACCGTCGAAGACGTCGAGGAAGGTCTGCTCGTCGAGCTTCTCAAGGGCCTCCTTGGTGGATTTGCCGAAGAGGATGTTGGATGCTTCGATGGCCATATCAAGGTCTTCCTTGGAGTGAACCATAACCGTAACTTCCTCAGCGAGACGCTTCTGAAGGATGCGTCGGCCAGGATCCTGCTTGTGCTCGGCGATGAGGGCATCGATGGTCTCCTTGTCGAGGGATGTGAAGATCTTGATGTAACGCTCGGCATCCTCGTCGCTCACATTGAGCCAGAACTGGTAGAAACGGTAGGGCGTGGTGCGGTTGCGGTCGAGCCAGATGTTGCCGCTCTCGGTCTTACCGAACTTCTTACCGTCGGACTTCGTGATGAGGGGACAGGTAAGGGCGAAGGTCTCGACTTCATTGCCCAAAGTACGGCGGATGAGCTCGGTACCGGTGGTCATATTGCCCCACTGGTCGTTGCCACCCAGCTGCAGCTTCACGCCATAGTGCTGGTAGAGATAGAGGAAGTCGTAGCCCTGCAGGAGCTGATAGGTGAACTCGGTGAAGGAGAGTCCGTCGCGGGCAGTACCGTTGAGACGCTGCTGCACCGACTCCTTAGCCATCATATAGTTGACGGTGATGTGCTTTCCTACCTCACGGGCGAAGTCGAGGAAAGTGAAGTCTTTCATCCAGTCGTAGTTGTTGACCATAATGGCGGCATTGGGTTCCTTGGACTCGAAGTCGAGGAACCGGGCCACCTGCTTCTTGATGCACTCCTGATTGTGATAGAGCGTCTCATTGTTCAGAAGGTTACGCTCCTGCGACTTACCGGAGGGGTCGCCGATCATACCGGTGGCGCCACCGACAAGGATGACGGGACGGTGACCGCAACGCTGCAGATGACGGAGCATCATAATACCGCAGAGGTGACCGATATGCAGGGAGTCTGCGGTGGGGTCGGTACCCAGATAGGCGGTGACCATCTCCTTCTGGAGCAGTTCCTCGGTACCGGGCATCATCTGTGCCAGCATACCACGCCATTTCAGTTCTTCAATAAAGTTCTTCATACCTTATTATATATATAATGTATTCAATTTCTAATTTTTTAATTTTATAATTTTTCAATTTTATAATTCCCCTACGGTACTGGGTCATAGCCGCTGCCGCCCCAGGGGTTGCATCTCAGGATGCGCCAGATGGCCAGATAGAGGCCTTTGATGGGACCGTGCTTCAGGATGGCCTGCTTGGCATATTCGCTACAGGTGGGGGTAAACCGGCAGGAGGGTCCCAAGAGCGGGGAGATGCATAGCTGGTAGAACCTGATGGGCTGAACCAGCAGCCAACACAATATGCGAGACAACCACTTCACCTTTTCACCCTTTCACTTTTTCACCTTTTCCAAGATCCTGACGACTCGGGACTCCACATCTCTAGTGGGGTAGTGGCGGTCGGAGAGCCAGATGAAGCCCAGAAGCATCTCCTGATTGTCAGCCAGGCGCTCCCACAGCAGCTGCTTATGCTGACGGTAAGCCTCGCGGATCTGCCGTTTGACTCGGTTTCTATCGACCGCGTGCTTGAACCGCTTCTTGGGAACACTGATCAGGATCTGTACCGGTACGTGGCCTTCACGACGTTCGATGGTCTGATATACGGCTCTGAGGGGGAAGGCAGAGACAGACTGGCTGCTGCCGTTTTCAAAGAGCGCCTCTATCAGCAGATTGCTTACCATACGCTCCCGTTTCCTGAAAGTAGGAGCCGCTGCCATCGTGCTAACCTTGTTTCTCGAGGAGATAGTGCAGGAGGGCGCCCGTCATAGAGGGGTATTTCTCTGAAGGGGCCTCGATGTCGAGACGGAGACCAGCGTCCTTGGCTGCCTTGGCGGTGGCAGGACCGAAGGTGGCAATGGCGATCTCTCCCTGCTTGAAGTCGGGGAAGTTCTTCGTCAGAGACTCAATTCCCGACGGGCTGAAGAAGATCAGCATATCGTAGTCGAAGGTCTTGACCTCCTCGGGGGTGAAGTCGTTGCTGACGGTCTTATACATCACGCACTCCCTGTGATTGAGCTTCTTCGACTCCAACAGATTGGAAATGCTGTCGTTGTGAACGTCGCTCATAGGCACGAGGTACTTCTCGTTCTTGTGCTTCACCATAGCCGGGATCAAGTCGTCCACACGGCCTGACTCGCCAAAGAATACCTTGCGCTTGCGGTACTGCACATACTTCTGGATATACAGGGCGATGGTCTCTGTGACGCAGAAATACTTCATGTCCTCAGGGATATTTACGCGTAATTCCTTGGCCATATTAAAGAAATGGTCAATGGCGTGACGCGAGGTAAACACGATGGCCGTATAGTCAAGGATGCTGACCTTCTGGGCACGAAACTCTTTCGCACTGATGGCTTCCACCTTGATGAAAGGACGGAACACCAGCTCAACCTCAAATCTGCTCGCTATATCAAAGTACGGCGACTTCTCACTGGCAGGTCTTGGTTGTGAGACTAAAATCTTCTTTATCATCTCTGTCTTAAAAAATTACTCTCAATTGATTCACGAGAACCGCCAATCCACCCCAAAGTGAAAGCAACGGTACCATTTCAAGGGCGCAAAAGTACAAAATTATTTGCACATACAGCGCTTTTTGAGCGAAAAAGATGACATAAGTTTTATAAATTGTTAGAATTTTAATGAAAAACACCACTAAAAAGGTGTAAACAGCGGCAGTTTGTATGGGAAACTGGAAATAAGCGCGCAGCAGGAGGACGGGGAACAGCAGCACTCCTTCCATAGATATGAGGAAGAGAAGTGATGTAAGAAATTTTTTATTCCTGGAGCTGTCGAACATAACATTGTTGACGACGGTATAGAGCAGGAATTTCAGCAGGAAGTAGGCCGCCATTATGAGGAAGATGATGCCCAGCAGGATGTGGTCGTCAGAGAAGATGAAGGTGTCATCGACCGACGTGAGGACATAGAGATAATAGAGCAGCGAGCAGGTGAGGCAGGTGATGACGGAGAAGACAATCTGGATGTTGATCTCGTCGCCCGTCTCTGCCACGCTGTGCTGACCTTTCTGCACGTAGAAGAAGTCCTTCACCTGACGGACGATGAAGCCTGAGATGCGGGAGAAGGAGAAGGTCATCAGCAGGAAACAGAGGATGAGCAGTCCGGAGATCAGGCTGTCGTTGCTTAAAGTCTCGGGCACAGGGTCGCCGGCGACGCCATAGCGTCCGGCATCGAGCTCGGGATGGTAGAGTGAGTCGTTGGAGAAGAAGTTCTCACGATAGTAGGTGGGCAGCTGCACATCCTTCAGGTCACGAGGCACCTCCTCGCCTGGCAGGTGGAGCGTGTCGGGACGTTCGCTGTAATGGATCTCATCTGGCGCGAACCACGCCTGGATGGCTGAGTCCTGTTGGGCAGGCGTCGCATCCTTAGGCAATAACCGCAGCACCTGGTAAGGTGTCTGCGGCTTTGCAGGGGTTCGTGGCACTAAGTCGAGTGCTACGATACTGGGTGGTTCTACGTAGATCGAGTCTTGCATCAGATTCCAAACTCCTTGCGGATGTCGTCCACACGGTCAAGTTTCTCCCACGTAAACAGTTCCACGTCGATGGTCTTCGTCTCGTGGTAATGGCTGGTGAAGGTCTTCTGGATCACTTCACACTTCCGTCCCATATGTCCGTAGGCAGCCGTCTCACTGTACATAGGCTGGCGCAGCTTCAAAGTGCGCTCGATAGCCTTCGGACGCAGGTCGAAGAGCTTCTCGATCTTCTTGGCAATCTCACCGTCGCTCATATTGACCTTGCTGCGGCCATAGGTGTTCACGTAGATGTTCATAGGTTTGGCGATGCCGATGGCATAGCTCACCTGAACGAGCATCTCGTCGGCCACACCTGCCGCCACCATATTCTTCGCGATATGACGGGCTGCATAGGCTGCGGAACGGTCCACTTTCGAGGAGTCCTTGCCTGAGAAGGCACCGCCGCCATGGGCACCCTTGCCGCCGTAGGTATCGACGATGATCTTACGGCCCGTGAGACCTGTATCACCGTGAGGACCACCGATGACGAACTTGCCCGTGGGGTTCACGTAGTACTTGATATCCAGCCCAAACAGATCAAGCACCTTCTGCGAATGGATCTGCTGCTTCACACGGGGGATGAGGATGTTGATGACATCATCCTTGATACGGGCCAGCATCTTCTCATCCTCGTCAAACTCGTCGTGCTGGGTAGAGACAACGATGGTGTCAATACGCTCTGGGATGCCAGCGTCGCTGTACTGAATGGTCACCTGACTCTTCGCATCGGGACGCAGATAGGTCATCTCCTTACCCTCCTTGCGGATGTCGGCCAAGGTACGCATAATGAGGTGTGCCAGATCGAGCGAGACAGGCATAAAGTTCTCCGTCTCGTTGGTGGCATAACCGAACATCATACCCTGATCGCCGGCGCCCTGCTCGTCCTCATTGCCGTTATCGACTCCGCGGTTGATGTCGGCACTCTGCTCGTGGATGGCGCTGAGGATACCACACGAGTTACCGTCGAACTGGTATTCAGCCTTCGTATAGCCGATGCGCTTGATGGTGTTGCGGGCGATGGTCTGCAGGTCGATATACACCTCGCTGCGCACCTCACCCATAATCACTACCTGCCCTGTGGTGACAAACGACTCGATGGCGCAGCGGGCCTTGTCGTCGTAAGCCAGGAACTGGTCTAATATCGCGTCAGAGATCTGATCCGCCACTTTGTCGGGATGGCCCTCAGACACTGATTCTGATGAAAACAAATAACTCATTAATATTTACGATTTACGAATTTACAATTTATTACTCTGCGGGCATCATAATGATCTCGGCACGGTTGCCGGCCTTCAGCATCTCAGCCACGAAGGCACTGATAGACTCAGGCGTCTGGGCGTTCACCACCTTCTCATAGTCCGTATGGAAGTCGATACCCCACTTGCGCCAATTGTTGATGCTGCCCATCCAGTAGTTGTTCTGCTTCAACTGATCGGCGTGGCTCTTCAGCATATACTCCTTCACCTTCTGCAATTTGTCGGCATCGCAGGTCTTGGCGAGAGCTGTCACCTCGTCACGCATAATCGTGATGGCGGTGTCGCCCTTCTCAGGCTTCATCGGACAGTAGATCAGCAGCTGGGCTTCGTTCTCGAAGTCGTTGCGGCTCATCGATGACATCACGAAGACGGTGTAGGCAGCGCTGGCTTCCTCACGGATCTCCTTGGTATATACCATATCCAGGATCTGACCTACCATATCAGTTTTGATGCTGTTCTCCAGCGTGAAGGGCAGATCCTTCGTGTACCACACCATCACGGCAATGGCCTTGGGAGTCTCAGCCTTCTGCTTGAAGCTGTTGACGACGACACCTTTGAAGTCGGTTGATACGTCCTGACTCTTCACCACTTCCTTCTTCGAGGGCAGAGAAGCGAGATATTGCTCGATGAGGGGACGGATGGTGGCCTCGTCGTAGTTACCGACGATGTTGAAGGTGAAGGCAGCGGCATTGCTTGTCTGCTCCTTGGCCATCTCGAGGATACGGTCGTAGTTCACGTTTGCCAGCTCGGCAGCCTCGAGGGCCTTGAAACGGGGATTATGACAGCTGATGGTAGCCGTGAGTGAGTCACTGAACACGGTCTCAGGCCTCAGCAGACGGTTCTTCAGCGATACCTCTGCGGTCTTCATCAGGTTGTCATACGACTTCTGATCTTTGGCGATGTTGGTGAAATAGAGATACACCAACTGCAACATCGTCTCCACATCCTTCGGCGTAGAGCTGCCGTTCACAAGCTGACGGTTCGTGCCTAACTGGAGGGAGGCGCTGGCGATCTTGCCTGCCATAGCTTTCTCCAACTCGGTATGAGAGAAGTTACCCAGTCCGCTGGCCTCGATGACGTCGCCGAACATCTTGATGTTCGCAAAGTCCTTCTCACCATAGAGGGCAGAGCCTCCGAAGCCCTCACCGCTCAGCAGCACCTGGTCTTTCTTCAGGTCGGTCTGCTTCAGCACGACGGTGGCACCGTTAGAGAGTTTCAGTTCCGTATAGCCAAAGAGGTCATTCTTCGTCTCACTGACGATGGCGCCCTTCTGAGGCAGCTCCGTCATCAGCGGCTCATCCTTCACATTATCCACATACGCCTCAATCTGTGCGGTGCGGGCATCGGCGATGGCTTTCTTCAGACCGTCCTCCGTCGGATAAACGGCACCTTCTTTCTCCGTATTGAAGCTCAGCACCACGAGGTTTGTGTCCGTCGGCAGTACGAGTTCCTTCATCACACTGTTCACAGCCTCCAACGGCAGCATCGGCACAATCTGCTTCATTGTCTCATACGTATAGTCGATGCTGGGGATGGGGTTGCAGTCCAGGAAGTTATCCACATAAGCGTCCACAAACTGAGAGTTATAACGCTTGTCCTTATTCAGATACTGCTTGTCGAGCTGGCTGAGATAGTTCTGCTTGTAACGGTTGTACTCAGTAGCGGTGAATCCGAATTCAGCTGCACGACGGGCCTCGGTGTAAGCGGCAGTCACAGAAGCATCCGTCTGTCCGTCCTTCGGAAGCACGTCAACCTCGAAGGCATCCACCGGACGGGAAAGGAGATACTGGTCGTAAGATGCCGATGCCTGCAGGAACGGGCTCTCGGGCTTCTCGGCATACTCCTTCAGACGGTCGTTGAGCATCGAGACGGCAGCATTCTTCACGTAGTCGAAGATCATATAGGCCATCGTGTTCTTCAGCGAGTCGGGGAAGGCCTCACGCTTCATCATCAAATGCACGTCGTTGGTGCGCTGCTCCTTGTCCTGGTCGATCACATAGATGGCCTCGTTATTGTCGGGCACTGGCTCCATCGTCACCAAAGCGCGGTTCTCAGGCAGCACGATGGGCGAGAACAGGTCTTTGATCTTCTGCTCAATCTTGTCCACATCCACGTCGCCCACCACGATGATAGCCTGGTTGTCAGGACGGTACCACTTCTCGTAGTACTGCTGCAGGAAGGGGCGCTCGAAGTTGTCGATGATTTCCATCAGTCCGATAGGCATACGATAGCCGTACTTGGAACCCGGATAGAGCTTCGGCAGGTCACGCTCCAGCATACGCATCTGGGCTGAAGTGCGCAGGCGCCACTCCTCGTGAATCACGCCACGCTCCTTCTCGATCTCCTCCTGCTCCAACAGCAGACCGTCGGCCCAGTCGTAGAGTATCAGCAGACACGAGTCGATGATGCCCTCACGCGTTGTGGGTACATTACTTATATTATAGACGGTCTTGTCGATGCTCGTATAGGCATTCAAGTCACCACCGAACTGGATGCCCACGCTCTCACACCAACGGATCAGCTCGTTGCCCTTGAAGTGCTTCGAGCCGTTGAAGGCCATATGCTCCAGGAAGTGGGCCAGTCCGCGCTGGTCGTCGTTCTCCTGAATGGAACCCACGCGCTGGGCAATGTAGAACTCAGCACGGTTCTCGGGCCAGTTGTTGTAACGGATGTAATAAGTCAGTCCGTTGTCGAGTTTGCCGATGCGTACATCGGGGTCAACGGGAAGCGATGGCATCTCCATCTGAGCCATCATTGCCACTGTGCCAACGATGGTCAGCAGCAGGCTAAGGAATAGTTTTTTCATCTTCATAAGTTTGGTTGTTGTAAATTTGGCTGCAAAATTACTGCTTTTTTATGGATTTGTCGCAGTTATCCCATAAAAACTACAGGTTATTGACTTTTTTTACCTTTTCACCTTTTTACTTTTTTACCTTTTCATATTCCTCGGATGATGCTCCAGTATCTCCCTGCGGAGCGTCGAGGTGTCGATGTGGGTATAGATCTCCGTCGTGCCGATGCTCTCGTGGCCCAGCAGCGCCTGAATCACTCGGAGGTCGGCACCTCCTTCGAGCAGGGCGGTGGCAAACGAGTGTCGCAGCGTGTGGGGCGAGATGGTCTTCTGGATGCCTGCCGCCTCCGCCTGCCGCTTGATCATAATGAGGATCATCACACGCGTCAGGTGTGCCCCGCGACGATTCAAAAATACATAATCCTCCTCGCCGGGCTTGATGTCCATATGCTGACGGTCGTCGAACCAGAACCCGAGTTCCTGTATGGCCTTCTTCGAGATGGGTACCAGACGCTCCTTCGAGCCCTTGCCCATCACACGGATGAACTGCTCGTCGAGATAGAGGTTCGACAGCTTCAGGTTCGTGAGTTCACTCACTCGCAGGCCACAGGAGAACAGCACCTCGATGATGGCCCGATTGCGATGTCCCTCCCACTTCGAGAGGTCGATGCTCGCCTCCAGACGATCTACCTCGGCCGTTGTCAGCACCTCGGGCAGATGCTGCCCTATCTGGGGCGACTCCAACAGTTCCGTAGGGTCGTCGTCGCGATAGCCGTCCAGCTGCAGGAATCGGAAGAAACTCCTCACGCCGCTCAGTATCCTGCACTGGCTACGCGCGTGAATCCCGATGTCGTGCAACCCGGCAGAGAACTGTTCCAAGTCTTCCAACTGCACCTCACAAGGGTCTTTCCCCTCCCCTTCCAGATAGTCGAGCAGCTTCCGCAGGTCACGCTGATAGGCGTCGAGCGTATTACCCGACATATTACGTTGCAGCTTCAGATACCGCACGTACCGCCTCACCATCTCCTTGTTCGCCTGTTCAGCCATTTTGAGTGACCATCATTTCCTGATAAACCCTTTGGCTTTCAGCCATTGGATCATCTGCGAGCCCCAGGTTTCCGTCGTCGTCTCACCCGTTTGCGGCATCAGCTCATACGGGCCCTTGCCGTCGCCATACATATGCAGCTCGGCATTCGCGCCGGCCTTCTTCCACTCCATAAAGAGAGCCACGAGCCCGGCAGCCACGTTAGGATGGTCGGCACGGGTCATAATCAGCAGGGGAGGCGCATCCTGAGGCACGGTGACGGGCATCAGCGAAGGACCGAAGTTGGTGCATAGGAAATCAGGACGCTCCATACTGTCGGTAGACATCGTGGCGGCAATGGCCACACCGCCGCCAGCGGAAAAGCCGAGATAGCCGATCTTGTCCTTGCTGAGGTGCCACTCGTCGGCATACTCCCTCACCATACGGATGGCCGCCTTGGCATCCAGCGCTGCCAGCCGGATGATGGAGTCGCCGTAAGCCGTGTGCATCGGATTGGCATCAGCCTGCGGGAACTGCTCCGGATGCGTCACATCCACCATCGGCGGCATCTTCATACCCTGCGGCATCTGGGCCTTACTCAGATGATAGCGCAGTCCGACGGCAGCAATGCCACGCTCGTTCAGAAACGAAGCCATCTTCACCACATCGCTCTCCCACGACAGCCACCTCATAGCACCGCCCGGGCAGAGCACGACGGCACAGCCATTAGGCTCCGCAGGCAGATAAACCTCAATCATCGGCCTCTCCTTTTCGTCGGTCTGTGCATCACCAGTCGGGAGAAAATACTGCTTCTGACCCAATGCGGCCAGCGGCATCATCAGCAAAACGAGCAAAACGCCCTTCATCGAATTCTTCATATCATTCATACATTTGTAATCCTGAGTGCAAAATTACGAAATAATAATGATTATTGCGTACCTTTGCCGAAGTTTTTAATATGTTTTGTGAAATACCTCGCTGGTGGAGATTGTGTGTAACGTTTTGGCCTCATCTCTCCCATAATCTTTGGAAACGCCTTTGTACAATGGGGAAAGAGAATGGGAGAGATGCTTTTTATCCCTCCCAAATCTCTCCCAAATCATTCCCTTCATCTCTCCCATGACACTCAGACTGCATGAAGCGGAACCACTTCGTAGTAGGCCACATGCAAGTGCTCCTTGTGGTTGAAGCCGAGGGCATTGATGATCTTGCCCAGACGAACCCTGTTGCCGATGGTGTTCTGCAACGATGAATAATCCTACAAGGGATGACGGGAGAGATAACAGGAGAGATATGGGAGGGATGAAGGGAGAGATGAATCTCTCAAAGCCCCTTTAAATAAAGGATTTTTGCTCAAAAATGGGAGAGATGACGAAAAAACAAGTTTCCATCGCAAAAAAACGATAATTATCATGTTTTAGAATGCGTCAGTCAGCTCGCCAGGAGTTTGGGCTATGTAAACCCGGACTTTCCTTAGGGTAAACTCCCACTTTCCTTAGGGGAAACCTCCGAAGTCTCGAGAGAATTTCGGAGAAACATGCCACCTTTCTCATAGAAACCAGGCACCTTTCTTGGACTTTGGACTAACCTTTCTTGGCAAAACCATGCTTGCTGTTCGGAGCACGAAGGCTTGAGATCGCAACACGAAGCTTTTATAATGTCAGCACGAAGCTATGTAGAAAACTGTAAGTTTTACTCTATGAACTGTAGGAGTTGTTCAACCAATTGATGTACGGTGGTTGATGACTCTTCTTTTGCAGGATTGCTGCCATCGAATGATTCCTGTACCTTTTGGGCATTATCTATTGCAATACGAGTTTTCAGGTAAATGACATTGAAGACCTTCACGGAGTCCCCTTTTGTCTTACCGTATCTGAAACCAAGCAGATGGGTAAGCATCTCACCGTAGCGGCTTCTGTGTATGGAGCCTTGATATAGGTTGAAATGTAACAGAAACCAGTATTCAAATGCTTGGTTGCTATATGCCACATGAAAACCATTAGCCTGAGCCATCTGTATGGCAGCGTTGAAATCGCTGTCAGAAAAATCATCCTTGTCAAATACGACCCAACATTGATCGTAGTTCCGACTTCTTCTCTTCTCAATATCTCTAATGGCTATTGCCTCTTTA
>JAEEGJ010016917.1_pt1 | contig 16614 bp, 15 predicted proteins | sample 8958761 | NCBI WGS metagenome assembly JAEEGJ01 (sample SAMN16246546, study PRJNA631951) | gut metagenome | biome: gut microbiome; feature: rumen; material: RS-attached | host: Bos | place: Iran: Karaj | collected 2018-10 | reverse complement strand
TTCACCGCTGCGGCGGTGATTTTTTTAACAATACCAATTTGTTGCATAATGTTTTGTTTTAAAGGGTTAATATGTTGTTTTGAGAGATAGCACATGACCATTAAGGTCTATCCCGAATTTCTTTTCCTTTTTGGGTGTGGTTGCAAATCGGCGGCGAATTTCGGCATTTTTCGGTTAAGAAACAAAAAAAAAACACAATAAAAGTTAATGCCTTGTTAAGCTTTCTTAATTGCGTTAATGCATATATATGTTGCATAAATATGTATGCGCCTTGCCCGCCTTGCGCATGCGCCTTGCGCGCGAGAGGCTATTGCGCGGCTTTGTGAGTTTGCGTACCTTTGCAGCGCATTCCTCATGCAATGCTACGCGACCCGCAGAACTCCCCCTGAGGGCATCCGGAGGCTCACAAGGCACAAAGTCCTGTTTCGCAAGCTGCAAATTCGAGGTGTGCTTGACGCAAACTAACGAATGCGTACGAGTGTTTTAACATTTCATGTCAAACTAATCCTTTTTGTCTATTATGGCACAAGTAAACCAATCTCCAATCGAAGTGGTACTTCGTAAGAACAAGAATTCCAAGTCACTGGCCTACGGCAATTATTACTTGGAGTCGCGTACTGCGAAAGTACTGAGTACTCGCGGTCTGCTGGAGCATATCATGTCCCACGGACTCAATATCCCTCGTTCCGTCATGCAGGGCGTCCTGTTGCAGCTCATTGAGTGTCTGACGGAGCTCGTTATGAAAGGCCAGCCCGTCAAGCTTGACGGCTTCGGCACTCTCAAGTTGTCTGCCGAGTCAGCAGGCGTAAACCGTCCCGATGACTTCAAGTTCAACTGGGACGATGGTTCTCGTGGCGACCTGAAAGGTCTGCATCTGCTGCTCATCCCCGACAACACGGAGCTGGATAAGCTCACGTCTAAGGCCAACCTTGCACGCGCTAATGTTGACCTGACGGGTGTCGTTGAGTCCGTTGCGCTTCAGGATGGTAGCAAAACCACCGCCTTCACTGACCTCGATGTGTTCAAGTATGAGAAGAACAATCCCCAGCCGGAGCCCTAAGCTCTGACAAGCGTTTTCATTCTCTATTTCTCGTAACTAATTAATTTTTATTATTATGGCACAAGTAAATCAAATGCAAATTGAGCTGGTTTCGCGCCAGAACAAAAACAGCAAATCGCTGGCTTTCGGTAAGTATTACCTGGAAGTTCGCAACAAGGAGCCGCTGTCCACTCGTGGACTTATCGACCATATCATGTCCCACGGACTGGGCTTCACCCGTCCTGTCATCGAAGCCTGCTTGACGCAGATCTCCCAGTGTCTGGTAGAACTGCTTGTGCAGGGTCAGCCCGTCAAGCTTGACGGCTTCGGCACGTTCAAGTTGAACGCTTTCGGTCGTGGTGCAACTGAGGCGAATGTTATCAGCGAGGAGACTCCCTACAACGTCATGGAGTACATCAAGGGCTTGAAGCTCGTGGTGATTCCCGAGGGATGCGAGGAGGACAACCTCACTTCCCGTGCAAACTTGCACAAGGTAAGTATCAACTATACTGGTGTTGTCGAGTCTGTCGAGATTGGCGAAACCGCCAAGGGTAACGTGCGTAAGACTACTGCCTTCACGCCGTTGAAGATTTGGACGGACGAGCATCCGCGTCAGTAATCTAAGCCCTAACTGCGACTATGATGTAATATTTCATATATTGTTTTAGGTTATTAATGCAAAAAGCGGTGTACTGCGATAGTACGCCGCTTTTTTTTCGTGAAAAACGCACGTTTGTACGATAGTACGATAACACGATAAGGGAAAACGAATATTTCATCCCCGACGCTTGAAGTGTAGGACATTCATCAGCAAACCGATGGCCGTTCCTACGAGGACACCCAAGCTGTCGGCCCAGAAGTCGAGCCACTCGCCAGAGCGCGTCGTGGTGCAGTAGGCTTGCATCAGTTCCATCAGTCCGCCCAGCATCACTATACCCGCCACGGCCCACAGCAGCAGGCGCAGCCTGTCAATGCGCCGGTGGCTGCGCAGGTATTCCCACCAGATGACGGAACAGGTGCCGCCATACATCACCAGGTGGGTCCACTTGTCGATAAACGCCACATCGTCAAGGGGTGTCTCAGGGAAAAAAGGCGTGAGCGACAACACGACTATCAGCGCGATGCAAAGCAGCGACAGGGGGTAGTGAAACTTAATTTTCAATTTTAATTATTAATATTTAATATTTAATTTTTAATTTCTTTCGTGTGCAAAAGTAAGAAATAAAACTTAATTTTCAATTTTCAATTTTCAATTTTCAATTTATTTCAGTACTTTTGCAGTCCAAACGGACGTTATTTATGAACGATAGAGCGAATTTCGGAAGCAAACTGGGCGTGATACTGGCTACGGCAGGGTCTGCCGTCGGTCTGGGCAACGTGTGGCGCTTTCCCTATATGGCAGGACAGAACGGCGGCGCTGTATTCATCATCATCTATGTGGTATGCGTGCTGCTGTTGGGCATTCCCTGCATGATCAGTGAATTCATCGTCGGCCGCCACGGTCAGGCCAATACGGCACGCGCCTTTCGTCTGCTGTCGAGGGGTACGCCGTGGGCGTTGATAGGGTATATGGGTGTGCTGACGGGCTTTCTCATCACGGGGTATTATGCCGTCGTCAGTGGCTGGTGCCTGCAGTATGTATGGGCGTCACTGATAGGCCATCTGCAGGGTGACCCGGAGTATTTCAGGACGTATTTCACCGAGCTGTCGTCCGACCCGGTGAAGCCAGTGTGCTGGACGGTCATCATTCTGGGCATCACCTACCTCATTATTGAGCATGGTGTGCGCAATGGCATTGAAAAGGCTTCCAAGGTGCTGATGCCTACGCTGTTCGTCCTGCTGCTACTCATAGTGTGTGCCTCCTGCATGCTGCCGGGAGCAGAGAAGGGTATCGAGTTTCTGTTCAAGCCCGACTTTTCAAAGATTACGTCGGACGTCTTTCTCAGCGCGTTGGGGCAGTCGTTCTACTCGTTGAGCATTGCCATGGGGTGTCTGTGTACTTATGCCAGCTATTTCTCAAAGAACACGAACCTGACGCATGCAGCCACGCAGATTGCTATCATCGACTGTCTGGTGGCTATCCTGGCAGGACTGATGATTTTTCCTGCGGCATTCTCCGTGGGTGTCGAACCTGACAGCGGACCGTCGCTCATCTTCATCACCCTGCCCAACGTCTTTGCCCAAGCCTTCTCGGACTTACCTGTTGTGGGCTATTGCATATCGCTGCTGTTCTTTGTGCTCTTGTCACTGGCAGCGCTGACGTCGCTGATGTCGCTCCATGAAGTCAGTACGGCATTCTTTCAGGAAGAGTTTCTGATGACCCGCAAGACGGCAGCCGTCATCGTTACCGTTACCACCGCCGTCATCGGAGCCTTCTGTTCGCTGTCATTGGGAGCCGTCCAGGGGCTGAGCTTCTTCGGTAAGGCGCTGTTCGACTGGTTTGACTTCATCACCGGACAGATTTTCCTGCCTGTCGTGGGTTTCCTGACTTGCATCTTCATCGGCTGGTTCGTCTCTCATAAGATAGTGCGCGACGAGTTCACCAACAGGGGAACTTTGCCCGGACGCTTTTTCCACTTCTATATCTTCCTCGTGAAGTATGTCTGCCCACTGGCTATTCTCTTTATCTTCCTGCACCAGCTGGGATTCCTGAATTGACGATAGTAAAAAACGATAGGATATGGAAAGAGGTACTTTCAGCAGTAAGGTAGGTATTGTACTGGCCACGGCGGGTTCAGCCGTCGGTCTGGGCAATGTGTGGCGCTTTCCGTATATGGCTGGTGAGAACGGTGGGGCAGCCTTTTTCTTGTTATACATCGGATGCATCATGATACTGGGTATTCCCGGTATGGTCAGCGAGTTCATCATAGGGCGCCATGCCCAGGCCAATGCTGCCAGTGCCTACGACAAGCTGTCGAACGGATGGCCTTGGCGGTATGTAGGTTATCTCGGCATCCTTACCTCTATCATCATCCTGGGCTTCTATGCTGTCGTGGCGGGGTGGTGCCTGCAGTACTTCTTTGCCTCTATTGCCGGACACCTGAAGGGCGACACGGCATACGTCAAAGACTACTTCACCAGCTTTTCCAGCGACCCCGTGAAGCCTATTGTCTGGGGCATCGTCTTCATCCTGCTGACACATTTCACTGTGGTCAAGGGTGTGCGGGCAGGCATCGAGCGTGCCTCAAAAAGGCTGATGCCTATATTGTTAGTGCTGCTCATCGTCCTCATGGTGGCTTCGTGTCTGCTGCCTGGGGCATTGGCGGGGGTTAAGTTTTTGCTGTTGCCCGACTTCAGCAAAGTTACCGGCAAGGTGTTCCTGGAAGCCTTGGGACAGGCTTTCTTCTCGCTGTCGTTAGGTACGGCCTGCCTCTGCACCTATGCCAGCTACTTCTCCAAGGATACCCATCTGTTGCGGTCGGCAGGTCAGATAGCGCTATTAGACACCATGACTGCCATCCTCTCAGGATTGATCATCTTCCCCGCTGCTGCTTCTGTGGGTGTCCGTCCTGACAGCGGACCGTCGCTCATCTTCATTACGCTGCCCAACATCTTCCAGCAGGCTTTCAGCTTTGCGCCTGTGGTAGGCTATGTGTTCAGTATCATGTTTTATGCCCTCTTGGTGTTTGCTGCTTTTACCAGCACCATCTCCATGCATGAGATTGGTACGGCTTTCTTTACCGAGAAGCTCAACCATTCGCGTCATCGTTCGGCATGGGTCGTCACCATTGCCGCCTCGCTGCTCTGCATATTTTGTGCCCTGTCTGTAGGAGCTTGCCCCGACATACAGCTGTTGGATTTGCCGCTGTTGGCCTTCTGTGACATGCTGACGGCCAACTTCATGCTGCCTTTGGGCGGCATGCTTACCTGTCTTTATGTAGGATGGTACGTTCCTTCCAAGCTGGTACGCGATGAATTTACCAACCAAGGGACGTTGCGCGGACGCTACTTTGCCATCTATCTCTTTGCTGTGCGCTATGTCTGTCCTATCTGCATTGTATTGATATTCCTTCATCAGTTAGGTGTGCTATGATTCGTAACGACCGGAATATAGCCGTTGCCGTCCTTGTGGTCGGAGCGCTGGCATTGGTGGGCATCTGGCTGACAGCTAACGACGAGCCGCCGGTGACAGAACCCGTTGCCGTTGGACAGGCTGACGGTCAAGCCGACACCATCCGTCACCATCATACCCGTGGTCCTATACAGTATGCTACCACGGAATATCAGCCAGAGCGCTTTCCTTTCGACCCCAATACCGCCGACTCCACGCAACTGCTACGCCTTGGTCTGCAACCGTGGCAGGTGCGCAACATCTATCGCTATCGCAGTCGGGGAGGCGTCTACCGACGTAAGGAGGACTTTGCCCGACTCTATGGGCTCACCGTCAAGCAGTATCGTGAACTGGCACCCTATATCCATATCTCCAAGGACTATCAGCCTGCAGCAACGCTCTTTGCCGGAAAGCAGCAGCCCGAAACCTTTGAGCGTGACACCGTTCAATATCCTGTCAAAATCAAGGACGGCGAGCACATCGTACTGAATACTGCCGACACGACACAACTGAAGCAGGTGCCTGGCATCGGTTCTTTCTATGCCAAGGAGATTGTGCGCCACGGACAATGGCTTGGCGGCTATGTCAGCATTGACCAACTGGACGAAATAGAGGGATTCCCCCAAGATGCGAAGAAGTATTTCGTCATTGACCATCCCACGCCCCAGAAACTTAATGTCAACCGCCTCACCCTTCAACAGTTGCGACGCCATCCCTACATCAACTATTATCGTGCCAAGACCATTACCGACTATCGCCGCCTGCATGGTGACATCACTGATCTCAACGACCTCCGCTTCTCGCGTGACTTTCCACCTGACATCATTGAGCGTCTCAGACCTTATGTGGCATACTGATTTACTGTGGTTCACAGAAGTGTTGCAATAGTTAAAAAAACTTCTGAACTCCCAGATTTAATGTTTTCTTTGTATCTTTGTAGGCAAAAAGAAATGATGGACGAAGATTTTGATATCAGAGAACAGCAGATGAGCTCCAGCGAGAAGGAGTTTGAGAACGCCCTGCGTCCTCTGGCCTTCCATGACTTCAGCGGTCAGCAACAGGTGGTGGAGAACCTGGAGGTGTTCGTCGAAGCGGCTAAATACCGTGGCGAACCCCTTGACCACGTCTTGCTGCACGGTCCCCCAGGACTGGGTAAGACGACGCTGTCGAACATCATCGCCAATGAGTTGGGCGTGGGTTTCAAGATTACCTCAGGTCCCGTGCTCGATAAACCTGGTGATCTGGCGGGTATTCTGACATCGCTGGAAAAGAACGATGTACTGTTTATCGACGAGATTCACCGTCTGTCGCCTGTTGTCGAGGAGTACCTCTACTCGGCCATGGAGGATTACCGTATTGACATCATGATTGACAAAGGCCCGTCGGCACGCAGCATCCAGATAGACCTGAACCCCTTTACACTGGTCGGTGCCACGACGCGCAGCGGATTGCTGACAGCGCCGTTGCGAGCCCGTTTTGGCATCAATATGCACCTGCAATACTACGAGCCGCAGACACTGCAGCGCATCATAGAACGTTCGGCCAGCATCCTGCGAGTACCCATCTCGAAGGAGGCGGCAGCAGAGATTTCACGGCGTTCCCGCGGCACGCCCCGTATCGCCAATGCACTGTTGCGAAGGGTACGTGACTTTGCCCAGGTGAAAGGGTCGGGTCGCATCGATACCAGCATTACACAGATAGCACTGACGGCACTGAACATCGACCAGTATGGACTGGACGAGATAGACAACCGCATCTTGCTGACCATTATCGACAAGTTCCGTGGCGGGCCCGTCGGTATCACTACTATTGCCACGGCCATCGGTGAGGATGCCGGCACAGTCGAGGAGGTCTACGAGCCATTCCTCATCATGGAGGGCTTTATCAAGCGCACGCCGCGGGGCCGCATGGTGACTGAGCTGGCTTATAAGCACTTTGGCCGCAACCCGTACACCGGCAACATCATGGAGCCGAACCTCTTTGAGTAATTGAAGAGTTGAAGAGTTGAAAAATTGAAGAGTTGAAGTAATTATGCATTCTGCATTATGAAGACAGGAATATTTGTTGGAAGTTTCAATCCCTTTACTGTAGGTCACGATTCCATTGTGACCAGAGTGCTCCCCCTGTTCGACCGGCTGGTCATCGGGGTGGTGGGCGATCAGGTGCATAAGCCTGACATGCCGTCGGCCGAAGAGCGCATGAAAGCTATCAGTGACCTCTATCAGAACGAACCGCGCATTGAGGTGAAGCCCTATTATGGGTTGGCTGTCGACTTTGCCAAGGCAGAAAACGCCCATTTCATCGTCAAAGGCGTGCGCAGTGTCAAGGACTTTGAGTATGAGCGTGAACAGGCAGACGTTAATCGCCAGCTGAGTGGAGTAGAGACCATACTGCTTTTTGCTGAACCTCAATACAGCAGCATCTCTTCTACAATGGTTCGTGAGTTGCAGCACTTTGGCGTCGACGTCAAGGAGTTTCTTCCCAAACGATGACGTCATAACGAAATACCGTAATACCGTAATCCCGAAATAACAAAAAAAATGATCACTTACTCTTCTGAAAACGTCAAGTTCCCAAATATCAAGCGGCGTGAAACCACGGCTTGGATTCGGCGGGTGGCAGCTACCTACGGCAAGAAAATCGGCGAGGTGGGCTATTTGTTCTGTGATGATGAGCACATCCTGGCGGTCAACCGCGAATATCTGGGTCACGACTACTATACCGACATCATCACCTTCGACTACGACGAGGATGACGTAGTCAATGGCGACCTCGTTATTTCGCTGGATACCGTACGGAGCAATGCCGAGTTGTTAAAGAAAGACTATGACGAGGAACTCCATCGCGTCATCATCCATGGCATCCTCCACCTCTGCGGACTCAACGACAAGGGACCAGGAGAGCGTGAACAGATGGAAGCTGCCGAGAATGCAGCTTTAGACTTGCGCTAACATTTCCGCGATTTCATCGAGATTATTGGCCACCTGGATGTACGAACGCCACTGCTTTCGGGTGACACCTTTCGTATGCAGGTCGTCCAGCATGCTGATCAGTCCATCCCAGAATCCCTTCATGTTGTACAGGATGACCTTCTTGTCGTGATAGCCAATGGTGGCTGAGGCCGCAATGGTAAATATCTCGTCCAAGGTACCGATACCGCCGGGCAGGGCGATAAAGACATCACTTTTGTCCAGCATCAGTTGCTTGCGGTCGCTGAGATTGTCGCACAGCACCTCAACATCTACATACTGCGAGATGCGTCCGTTTTTCTCAATGATTTGCGGAATGACGCCAATATTACGGCCTCCCGCCTCGTGTGACGCCTTGGCCACGCACTCCATCAGTCCGCAGTTGACGCCCCCATAGACAATCGTGTGCCCCTGCTCAGCAGCCCAACGTCCCAGTTTAGCTGTCAAGTCAAAGAAATCGGCATCAATCTGCTGATTTGCAGAACAAAAAACACATATCTTCATAACATTTGCAAAGGTACGAAAAATTTTTCGTACCTTTGCACCCGAATAATAGAAATAATAGATTTTGAAGACATTTGAAGAGCTTGGTGTTTGCGAAGGGATTCGCAAAGCCATTGAAGAGATGGGATTTGTACAGCCCATGCCTGTACAGGAGGAAGTAATACCTTATCTATTAGGTAACAGAAACGACGTCATTGCACTGGCCCAGACGGGTACGGGCAAGACGGCGGCATTCGGCATACCCGTTCTGCAACGGATAGCTGAGAAACCCCGACCTCAGTTGGGGGAGATTGGCAGAGGTCTGCCTCAGGCCCTTATCCTCGCACCGACCCGCGAGTTGTGCCTGCAGATAGCCGATGACATGCGCGACTTTGCCAAGTATCTGGACGGCATCCATATCGAGGCAGTCTATGGCGGTGCCAGTATTGAACAGCAGATTCGAGCATTGAGAAAAGGTGTGCAGATCATCGTAGCTACGCCTGGTCGACTGATTGACCTGATGAAGCGCGGCGTGGCGAAGCTCGACGACGTGTATAATGTGGTGCTCGACGAAGCCGACGAGATGCTGAATATGGGTTTCTCGGAGAGTATTAACGCCATCCTGGAAGGCGTTCCCGAAGACCGCAATACACTGCTTTTCTCGGCTACCATGAGCCGCGACATAGAACGCATTGCCAAGGGTTATCTGCACGACTATCAGGAAATCGTGGTAGGCTCGCGCAATGAAGGCGCAGAACATGTCAACCACATCTACTACATGGTGAATGCCAAGGACAAGTATCTGGCGCTGAAGCGCCTGGTGGATTTCTATCCCCGCATCTTTGCCATCATCTTCTGTCGAACCAAGATAGAGACGCAGGAGGTGGCTGACAAACTCATCAAGGATGGCTATAATGCAGAGTCGCTGCATGGCGACCTGAGCCAGCAACAGCGCGACTTGACCATGCAGAAGTTCCGCCAGCATACTGTACAGTTGCTCGTGGCTACTGATGTCGCTGCCCGTGGTCTGGACGTTGACGACCTGACGCATGTCATCAACTACGGACTACCCGACGACATTGAGAACTATACCCACCGTTTCGGCCGTACGGGCCGTGCTGGCAAGAAAGGAACATCGCTCAGCATCGTACATAGTCGTGAGAAGCACAAAATCCGAAATATCGAAAAGGAGATAGGCAAGCAGTTCGAGCAAGGTACCATCCCGTCTGCGGAGGAAATCTGCAAGAAGCAGCTTTATAAGGTGATGGACCAGATAGTCAAGGCCGACGTTGACGAGGAGCAGATTGCCCCCTTCATGCAGGACATCAGCCGCTATTTTGAATATATTGACAAGGATGACCTCATCAAGAAAATCGTCTCATTGGAGTTTGGCAAGTTCTTGGCCTATTATGCTGATGCGCCGGAGATAGAGGCTGTTTCATCATCGAAAGACAAGCGCGACAAGTCAAATCGTAAAACTCAAAACTCAAAACTCAAAACTCAAACTTCCGAGGGCTATCGCAAGCTGTTTATCAACCTTGGCAAGAAAGACGGCTTCTATCCAGGCGAGCTGATGCAGTTCCTGAACAAGCATGTGCATGGACACGTTGAAGTCGGTCATATCGACCTGTTGACGACCATGTCGTATTTTGAAGTCCCCGAGGAAGATGCCCAGCGTGTCATCAAGTATGTCAGCGGTCAGCAGTATAAGGGTCGTGACGTGCGTTGCAACGATGCTGCAGAGGGTGGCAAGTCTAAGGGTTCCCGTCCCGCAGGCAATTCCAGACCGGCAAGAGCCACGAAAGGTCCCAAGCCCTCACGGGATGCTAACAAGAAACCGCACGACAAGAAAACCTACCAAAAGGATGAATGGATGCAGTTTCTGAACCCCAAGAGCATGAAAGACCCTGATATAATCAAACTCAAAGGTGAGGAGCCTGATTTCAGCGAAGAAGGCTGGGCTATCCGTAAGCCACGCAAGAAATAGCCTCAAAACTACGAGCCCGGAGCTAAAGCACTTTTAGCCCGAAGCTAAAGGACGCTTAGCCCGAAGCCGAACGGCCTTTAGCCCGGAGCTGAATAAAACAGAAAAAAGCCACCATCCAAGTGCGGAAGGTGGCTTTTTATTGGTTATTGCTGTTCTGGTTTACTGTACTGTGATTTTCTCACCGTCAACCAATACGTTGCGCTGATAAACGACCTTCTTAGAAGAGTTCCTCAGAACGAAAGCCAGAGTGAACTTCTTGGTGTTACCAGTACCCTTGAAAGAAGTTTCAAGTACAGATTTGTACACTGTAATAGCAGCGTCTAATGCAGCCTTAGCCTGAGTCTCAGTAGCGGTTACGGTCAGATCTTTAGCATCTTTCATGCCTTCCTGTATCAAACCGTTGACAAATGCAGCCTCATCATCTGACAGGCCACCCTTGTCAACAATTTCCAGAGACATAGTATAGGTGTCTGTTGCTTCGGACTTGTTGTCATCGTCGCTGCCACATGACTGGAGCGCAAAACCCATGAATGCTGTCAGCATCATGAGCATCATCATCTGAATCTTTTTCATTGTCTAAATACTAAATTGTTAATTGTTTGTAATAAAAATCGGCTGCAAAAGTAATACAATTATCTTAAACAGCCAAATAAAATAAGAAAAAACTATTTAGCACCTATCTCTTTTAACAGACGGTCGGCATGTCCCCAGCGGTCTATCATGAAGAGAACGAAACGGATATCGACGTTGATGGTGCGTGCCAAATCGCGGTCGAAGAAGATGTCGGAAGCCAGCGAATCCCAGTTGCCGTCGAATGCCAGACCAATGAGTTCACCCTTGCCGTTAAAGATGGGTGAGCCGGAATTTCCGCCCGTGATGTCGTTGTTGGAAAGGAAACAGAGCTGCATGGTACCTGTCAGCGGGTCGGCATAGGGACCGAAGTCCTTGCTGGAGAGCAGTTCGTGCATGATGGGTTCGGCAAAATACTCGAAATTCTCGTCAGCCTTTTGCATCTTTTCCCACAAGCTGCGGGCAGTAGTGTAGTAGCCAGAGGGACGACCACCCAGTGAATACTCGCCAATCTGTCCGTAGGTCATGCGCATGGTGAAGTTGGCGTCAGAATAATTAGGCATATCCTGTTCCATGCGTAGCACAGCGGCACACAGCAGTCGTTCCTGCTCGGCAATGTCGAGGGTAACCTGTCGGATATCTGCATTGATCTTAGCCAAAATCTCATTGATGGAGTTGCCGTACTGGACACCCAGGTCCTTGTCGTAGCTCTTTTTGTTAAAATAGATGGGTTTGCCACTCTGCATGAGTATCGACTTCTTATAGAGGGCATAAACGTAGGCAGCATAGTAGCCGTGGTACTGCTCAATAATGGTCTTGTAGAAATCAGGCAGATATTCTTTGTCAGTCTGTTTCTCATAGTTGCGGATGAGTGCGGTCAGCAGTTCGCAGTCGGTAGCCATGTCCCACTCCTTGCTGTTGTCTTCGAATTCGAAATACTGCTTCTTGGGCTTGTCTTTCGGTCCCTTGACGTGAATACCCCAGTTACAATACCAGGCGCGCTTTGTGATTTCGTCGTCGAAAGAATAAAAGGTTTCCCTGAACAAGGTGCGCTGACGGGTTAGCTTCATACGCTGCTGGTAGAGCTTTGCCAGACGGTCGAAGTCGAGTTCGCCCTTCAGATAGCCGGTTGAATCCTGCCACTGGCGGATCTTGGCCTCGAACTGCTGCTTCTGGGCTATCAGTCCAATGCTGTCGATGCATTTGTTCATGCCGATAGAGTTTTTCCAGTAGTTAGAGGAGTGGGCATACTTAGATTCGTACATGATACGCACGGCCTCAGAGGCACGCATGTGACGCAGCATGACCTCCTGCTTGACTTCGCGAACCTGCACACGCGGCGCATTAATGGCATCGCGGCGCTCCTGAATGCCGTAGCTGCTCAGATAGCGGCTGGTGCTGCCGGGATAGCCCATAATCATGGCAAAGTCGCCAGGCTTATAGCCTTGCATGCTGACAGGAGCCCATGAAGCTGGATGGTAGGGAACGTTGTCCTTTGAATACTCTGCCGGACCGTTAGTCTTGGGGTCAGCGTAGATGCGGAACACGCTGAAGTCGCAGGTCTGACGCGGCCACATCCAGTTGTCTGTCTCACCGCCGAACTTACCCATCGACTTGGGAATGGCAAATACGAGACGTACGTCATTGAAGTCACGGTAGGTTGTCATGTAGTACTGGTTGCCTTCGTAGAAAGGCTTCACCTCGACACGTAGGGTAGAATCCTGCTGGCGGATGGTCTTCTGCCAGGCATTCTCGATGGAGTCGACGCATTCAGCCCTTTCCCTGGCGTTCTTACCTTTTAACAGGGGCATAATCTCGCCCGTCACATCCTTCTGCTCCACCATGAAGCTGACGAAGAGGTCTTCGTTTGGCAGTTCCTCGTCAAATGATTTGGCGACGAAACCATTGAGCATATAGTCGTGCTCAACGGTGGAGTGCGTTCTGATGGCGTCGAAGCCACAGTGGTGGTTGGTGAAAACAAGTCCGTCAGGTGACACTACAACACCGGTACAAAAACCACCGAAGTTGACAACAGCGTTCTTGACGGCATTGTCACTCTGATACAACTGCTCCATAGGCAGTTGGAAACCATACTGCTGCATTTGGTCGTAGATGGCCGTCGGCAGGTTGTAGAGTGTCCACATGCCTTCATCGGCAGAGGCTCCCAAGGAGCACATACACATCAAGGATAATAACAATTTTTTCATAATGTACTTATTTATATATTATTTGATTTTCCTGACAGGTTTCCTGAAATACTTGCCTATGACAGGCAGACAGTCAAGGGGCAGGTCGCGCCAGACGATGTAAGCCACAAAGATACCGATGAGCAGCGTGTTAAATGCCAACGAGGCCAATGCGGGCCATTCTTCGGTGGCTTTCATCAGGGCGAAGAGGGCAGTGGCCAACAGCACGTAAAGGAAGATCTGTTTCAGCGGATAGGCCAGCGGATAATATTTCTGCCCGACAAAGTAGGATACCAACATGGCAACGCCATAGCCTACAACACCGCCCCAGGCACAGGCCATATAGCCATAGGTGGGGACGAAAATGATATTGACGGCTAATAGAGCCACACAGCCTATACCGGAAAAGACCGCTCCCCAAATAGTTTTGTCGATAATCTTATACCAGAACGACAGGTTAAAGTAGATGCCCATCATGATTTCTGCAGCCATTACGATAGGAACCACACGCAATCCTGGCCAGTAGTCGCTACCGATGATGTATTTCAGAATATCCATATAGCCTACCACCATCAAGAAAGCCAACAGCGTGAAGATGATAAAGAACTTCATGGCCTTGGCATACATCTCGTGCTGGTCTTTATCCTTGACGCCAGCGAAGACGATGGGTTCGTAGGCAAAGCGGAACGCCTGCGTAATCATTGCCATAATCATGGCTATCTTCGAACAGGCACCATAGATGCCCAGTTGTTCGCGCATATCGCTGCCCTCGTAGATGTAGGGAAACAGCATCTTGTCGGCTGTCTGGTTCAGAATGCCTGCTATACCCAGAATGAGGATGGGCCACGAATAGCTGAGCATGGTGCGCAGCAATTTCATGTCGAGCTTCCATCGGAAGGTGCCATACTCCGTAATCAGACAGAGCGCCAGCAGCACCGTACTTGCCATATTGATATAGAACACATAGCCCACATCCGTGCCATCCATGAAATAGAAGTAGATAAGGTTCAGCAGGATGGTTATCACAATGTTCAGCAACTTGAGGGCTGCAAACTTGATGGACTTCCGCTGCTGACGCAGATGGGCAAAGGGAATGCACAGAAAGGCATCGATAGCCACCGTGATAGCCATCACTGCCACATAGTCAGGATGGTCGCCATAGCCCATCAGCTGGCTGATAGGGTCCAGCAACAGCACCACCAGAACGGCAAACATCAGCGAGATTGTGCCAACGGTGATGAGCGTGGTGCCATAGACGGTTTCAGAATCGGTGTGTGTCTTGTTGGTAAAGCGGAAATAAGTGGTCTCCATACCAAACGTCAGCAACACCAGCGCCAGCGCCACATAGGCATAGATGTTGGTGATGACGCCATAACCTCCGCTGGCAGCCGACAGTGTGGCAGTATAAAGCGGCACCAGCAGATAGTTCAGAAAGCGGCCTACGATACTACTCAGTCCGTAAATGGCTGTATCCTTGAAAATAGTAGTTAGTTTTCCCATTTCTATGTCGTTATACCGTTATTATGAGATTTTATCCAAAGAATAAATAACAAATTGCAATGGCGGCAATGATTCCAGCCAAGTCGGCCAGCAAGCCACAGGCCACAGCGTGGCGCGTCTTTGAAATGCCTACAGAGCCGAAGTAAACGGCAAGAATGTAGAATGTGGTATCGGTTGAACCTTGGAAAACACACGACAATCGGCCTACGAACGAATCGGCACCATAGGTAGTCATAGCGTCAACCATCATGCCTCGCGCTCCTGAACCCGACAGCGGCTTCATCAGGGCTGTCGGCATTGCGTCAACCCACTGGGCATTCATACCAGTCAGTTCGACGCACCAGCGCATACCGCCTATCAGCATATCCATCGCTCCCGAAGCACGGAAAACTCCGATGCCCACCAGTATTGCCACCAGATAGGGAATGATGCGGACGGCTGTAGTAAAACCATCCTTAGCACCCTCGATGAAGGCATCATAAACGTTGGCCTTCTTGCGCACACCGGCAGCGATGAAACTGACGATAATCAGCATCAGCAGAATGTTGGCAACGGTGGTGCTCACCTTGTTCATCGTGTCGCTGTCCATCTGCGAGAATCCCCAGATGATGCCTGCCACCAATGCACAGGCACCACCCAGCGTCAAAAGCAGAGTGCGGTTCAGCAGATTGATGCGCTGAAATAGCGAGGTGACGATGATGCCAGCCAGTGTCGAGAAGAACGTAGCCAGCAGGATGGGCATAAAGATATCGGTAGGCTGTGCAGCACCCATCTGCACGCGATACACCATGATAGAGACTGGAATCAGCGTCAGTCCCGATGTGTTCAGCACGAGGAACATAATCATTGGATTCCACGCCGTGTCCTTCTTCGGGTTCAGTTCCTGCATCTGCTCCATTGCCTTCAGTCCCAGTGGAGTAGCCGCATTGTCGAGTCCCAGCATGTTAGCAGCCAGGTTCATGAAGATAGAGCCCGTCACGGGGTGGCCCTTGGGGATGTCGGGAAACAGTTTTGTAAACACGGGCGACAGCAGTCGCGCCAGAAAATTGACCACTCCTCCCTTCTCGCCCACTTTCATAATGCCGAGCCACAGCGACAGCACGCCAGTCAGTCCCAACGAGATTTCGAACGCAGTTTTCGACGACGAGAATGTAGAATCCATCATAGCGGGGAACACCTCCAAGTCTCCCCAGAACACCAGCTTCACCGTTGCTATCACAAAGGCAAGCAGGAAAAACGCTACCCAAATATAATTTAAAACCATTCCGCAAAGGTACAACTATTTAAGGTAACAGCCAAAAAAAAAAGCAAAAAAAGAGCGCCTACATCTCGCAGGCACTCTTCCTAAATAGAATTGTTTATGATTGTATTTGATGGGTTCTTTATTAATACAGAAGACTTGCATCTGTAACGGTGTTGTACCAATCAGCAGGTGAACCTGTTGTAGCATAAGTCTTGAAATTGCCATAACCACTGGTAATAATCTTACGCTCCTTCATCCAACGAGTGCTGGTAGAGGTAACAACTTTCTGAGGAGCCTTACCTGCCTCTGCCGTCAGCTCTGTAGAACCAACCTTAACGGTGATAATGTTGGCATTGTATTCTTTACTATAATCTGTAGTGCCAAGATTAATGCGGAAGATAACTGGCTGCAAACCGTCAACACCACCATTGGCATTGGTATTAATCATAGTGGAAATTGACTGACCAAATTGCTCGTGAACTTCCTTACCGCCAATTGTCAGGTTCTTGGTACCACCAGCGGCCCACAAAGTAATAACAGCATATTTCACATTCTGATTATTCTCGTATGCATCGATGAAATTAAC
>JAEEGJ010016916.1_pt1 | contig 16615 bp, 12 predicted proteins | sample 8958761 | NCBI WGS metagenome assembly JAEEGJ01 (sample SAMN16246546, study PRJNA631951) | gut metagenome | biome: gut microbiome; feature: rumen; material: RS-attached | host: Bos | place: Iran: Karaj | collected 2018-10 | reverse complement strand
TCATGAGGTTACCGTTATTCGGAGCGGCAATTATGACATGAGCGTTCTTTCCGGCAACGGAAGAACCGAGGACATTTCCAGAACTTATGGAGACTTTTCCACTGCTGAAGGCAGCATAGGAGCGGAATCATTAACCGGCATAGGCACTTCTTCTTTCGGTAATTTGGGATTTTATGATAATGCAAGGCAGAGACCCTATTCGTTGAACTATTCGATGAATCTTGATGTGGCAAAGAAACTGACGCAGACTACGGGTGCCGTCAAGGTATCAGACGTAAACTTCAGGGCCGGGGGATACGGAAGCCGGGAGTTCATGCCCACGGAAAATAACACATCCATCAGAGAAGCACAGTACTCGAATGTGAACGTTAATGAAGTCCACTTCGAGGTTCCGCCCAGGAAACTTATAATTCAGTCAGGTGCCGACAGTAACGACCAGATTGAGATGACCTGGAGCCCCTTAAATCTGTTTGTGCTGGGGCTTAACAAAACAAAGACACTTACCATGGAACAGGCTGAGGCAGCCATCAATCAGACAGCCGAAGCATTAAAGGTTATATCTGATACAAGAGAGCGTTTCGGAGCTTACCAGAACCGTTTTGAGCACGCAATCAAAATGACGGACAATACGGTGGAAAATACCACCTATGCGGAGTCAAGAATACGTGACACGGATATGGCCAAAGAAATGATGAAGTTATCAAATATTGATATAATTGCTCAGGCAGGACAGGCCATGCTGGCACAGGCCAACCAGAGCAACAGGGGAGTGCTTACGTTATTATCGTAGCGATAGAAAAGAGAGCCGAAAGGGCTCTCTTTTTTGTGTAGGGTGGCAGTTTGAAAGGGCGCAAACTTGGGCTATAATATACTCACCTGATATCGAGAGGAGTTGATTGAGAATGAATGCACAAGAGTTATGGGATGAATATGTGCAGGCAAAAGGAATAGACCCGGACACGGAACACGATGACTGGGCATTTTGCGGAGGCGGTCCCGACGGAGACAAGCTTGCGGATTTAGTGATTGCACGCATAAAATTTGCCACTGCCAGCGCATATGATGAATATGTGGCGGAAGATGCGCTTTTTGACCTTCCCAAGGCAGATACATACAGTGTTATTTTGAAGGACAACGGTGATGCGGTATGCGTCATCAAAAATTACAGCGTAGAGATATGCCCCTTCAAAGATGTTTCCCCTTTTCACGGCTATGCGGAGGGCGAAGGTGACAGAAGCCTTGCGTACTGGCGCAAGGTTCATACCGAGTTCTTTACGGAAACAGCTGAGGAACTGGGCATTACTTTCACGGAGGATTCAAATATTGTCTTGGAAAAGTTTTCCGTGGAATATGAAGCCGGCAAAGGCTTGGGCGACCCGGATGAACTTATCTACGTGGAACCCACCATGGAATATGCTTCGGAAATAGCAGCTTACAGACAGGAAATGCTGGATGCGGATTCGGGCTTTGACGGATGCTTTTCTTTAAAAAGAATGCCCGACATGCAGGAATATGTAGACTATTGTCGCGGCTGGAGCAATCCGAACCGCCCTGCGGACAAACACGGCGCATGGGGAACGGTTTTACTTTGCATGAGAAAGTCCGACATGAAAATGGTAGGATGTATGCAGGTTCACAATGTTTTGTCCGAGCGCATGCGCAAGTACACCGGCCACGTAGGCTATTCAGTACGTCCCTCGGAGCGAAAGAAGGGCTACGCCACACAGATGTTAGCCAAAGCAAAAGACTTTCTTACATCCTTTGGTTTTGAGGAGGCCTTCGTAAGCTGCCGTACCGACAATGAAGCCAGCAGAAGAGTAATTCTTGCAAACGGCGGCGAGTATATGGCTACCGTCTTTTTGGAAGAGGAGAACCTTAACCTTGAACAGTACAAGCTTAAGTTAAAATAGAGGTTGGCAAATTAAATTTTATGATATATAATAGTCCGCGGCAATCGTGCCGTGGACTACTTGTTTAAAAGCGAAAGAAGACAGTTATGAGTAAACTTGTATTTACGGATAAAATAGAAAAACTTGCTCTTGAAGCTGAGCGTGAATGTAAGCCTTATTTTGAAAGAATCGACGAGACCGCTTTCTTTAACTCAAGGAAGGTGCTTGACGCATTCCTTGAAAACGGTGTTTCTTACGGCGATTTTCAGGAGGTTAACGGTTACGCTTTCTTTGACGAAGCAAGAGACAAGATTGAAAGAGTGTTTGCGGATGCACTCGGCGCTGAGGATGCCCTTGTGCGTGCTCAGATTATGTCGGGCACCAATGCCATCTGGCTTACCCTTTCCGGCCTTTTGCACCCCGGTGATACCATGTTGGCAATTTCCGGCGCACCTTACGACCCTCTTCAGGAGATTATGGGCACCAGAGGCGACAGCCCCCTTTCTCTTATGCGTAACGGTGTCAATTACGAGGAAATTGACCTCGTTAACGATGATTTTGACTATGAGAAGATTGAAGCCCGCTTAAGAAAGGGCGGAGTGACTCTCGTGGAGATTCAGCGTTCCTGCGGATATACTCTTCGCCGCGGTACCACCATCGCTCAGATGGAGAAAGTATGCTCCCTTATCAAGAGCATCGACGAAAACATTATTATTATGTGCGACAACTGCTACGGTGAGTTCGTGGAGAAAAAAGAACCTACCGAAGTGGGTGTAGATATAATCGCAGGTTCCCTTATGCACAATATGGGCGGAGGAGTGGCTACTTCCGGCGGTTACATTGCAGGTAAGGCTTCCCTTATCGAGCAGGTGGCCGACCGTCTTACTTCCCCCGGCATGGGCAAATATCTGGGAGCCAATTACAACCAGAACATGAAGTTCTTAAAAGGCATATTTATGGCGCCGCACACCGTAGCGGGCGCCTTAAAAGTGGCCGCTTTTACAGCTTACATGCTTGAAAAGATGGGTGTAAAGGAGGTCGTACCCAAGTACTCCGAGTACAGAAGTGACATCATTCAGAGATTCAACTTCGAATCGGAGGAAGCTCAGGTAACGTTTTGCAGTACCCTTCAGTCCGTTTCGCCGGTTGATTCTATGTACGAATCCGTACCCTGTGAAATGCCGGGTTATCCTCACATGGAGATTATGTCCGCAGGATGTTTTGCTCAGGGCTCTACCATTGAGCTTACCTGTGACGGTCCCGTTGTGGATCCCTATACCGTATTCATGCAGGGCGGACTTACCTATGAAACAGGAAAACTGTCCATTATGGCAGCACTTTCCAAACTTAACTTAATTTAACGGATTGAAAGGAAATTTAATATTATGAATTCAAATGAAGCAAGCGCAGGCAAGAAGGAAAGCCTTCTTTTGCGTGCAAAAAAATATTTCAGCACCTACGAGAAATGGTGGATGCTCTCAATGTTCGTTCTTACGGTTGTTCTGGCAATCATACTTCCCGAAGATGATGCCAACGGCGTAAGCGGTATAGTAATCACAATTCTTTATGTATTTGACGTATTAATCGGACTTTTCTGTGAGCTGCTGTTCTCCAAGCAGAACAAATGGGCATTCTTAATCTACAACATCGTCGAGGTAATCGAGATTACCACAATGATTATCCTTCGTACGAGATTTGCTTCCATGGCGGTTGCAATGTTTTACTGGATTCCCGCCCACACTTTGGGATTCTTCCAGTGGAGACGTTTCAAGGACAAAAAAGACGAGAACGTTACCGTTGTAAGAAAGCTTAAGACCTGGCAGACGGTTATGATTTTTGTGCTGACCATAGTATGGACCCTGGGTATCGGTTATCTTGTGGCAAGATTCAGCCCCGAGACAGATTTCTACTCAAACGATACTCTCATCAAGGTTATCGCTTACATGGATGCGTGCTTAAGTATCATGAGTATTATCGACGGAATACTGATGTTCTTCAGATCCAGAGAATCCTGGTGGACCTGGTACCTCTACATTATTGTGGAGACCATCGTGAACATTATCTCCGGTCAGTGGATACTTCTGGTATACAAGCTCGGTTACCTTACCAATACCACTTACGGTCTTATCAAGTGGTCCAAATACATTAAAGACAATGAGGGCGATGAGTCCCAGAAAAATTACAAACTGATATAAAGTTTATAAGCATTAAAAAAGCTGCGGTAGCGATACCGCAGCTTTCTTTGTATCTGAACAGTAGACTATTCAAGGTTGTATTTAACCTTTTCTTCATCCGTAAGGGATGCGTCGGGGAATTGTTTCTCGGCTTCTTTAATAAGGGCCTTGTAATCCTTGTGAGGAACGCTGTAGAGGTGCCCCGAATTGGAAAGGATAAAGGTTTTGTCCGAAGGAATATATACGGCTCCGTAAGGTACAGCGGCGCATATTCCGTAGTGCTCCGTATCGATAAGATACATGTACAGGATATCGGTCACCGCAATGTAACCGTCACCTGCCTGAGTGGGCTGCTTGAGCTCGTAAGACGCATCAAAGGAGTTAAGGAAAGTCTTGCCCTTTATGTCGCGAATCTTAACCGACAGATCGTCGCCCTGCATTATAAGGACTTTGCTGTCGTCGGTAAAATAAAGCGAGCAGTGAAGCTTGGCATTAAAGGGTATTTCGTCCACCAAAGAACCGTCTGAAACGTTTATAAGGCGAAGCTTTCCGTCCATGCAGCACATTGCCGCAGTTTTGCCGTCTGGGCTTACTGCGAGGTACTGAAGTGTGTAGGCGTCTGAAATCTCTCTTAATGAATCGTTGGAATAATCTTTGTCGGTTTTGGATGCCACATCGACCTTAAAGAGGTTACGGTCGGTTGCGGATACCAAAATGGTGGAGCCGTCTTCGGTAATAACGGCATTGCCTATTACGGTGTCACTTTCGGCGTTCAAAAGCACCTTTCTGTTCTCAAGGTCAACGGCAGCAATATTGTGGGTATCCCACAAAACCACATATTTTGAATTCGTGGAGATATAACCGTCAAAGAAGTGTTTGTCTATGCCGAGACTTTCAAAAGAAACCTCCTCGGACTTGCCGGTCTTAACATCCAGATAGTAAACGGTATCTGAAGTAAAAAGAACAGCTGTGTTGCCCATGAAGCCTGTCATATTGACGTATTTGCTGTTGAGAGCAACCGACGCGAGAACGTCGCCTTCTTTGGACATGGCCGCATACACGCCCTCGTCGCCGACTCTTATGATAAAGTAATCGGAGCCCTTGGGGTCTGTGACGGGGGTGGTGTAGTAATCCACTTCGGCGATTTCCTTAAGGTCGTCAGCCGTGTGATACTTCATGACATAAATTGTTGAGGAACGCATGGGGCGGATGGCTACTTTACCATCCATAATGGCTAACTGATTGATGGCCATTTTGGTCTCAATGGTGTTGTCGCTGTAAATCTTACCCTGATGGAAGTCGATGGTCTCTATGTTTCCGTTATCAAGGCCCACAAAGCCTATGGCGTTATCGCTTCTTAAATCAAGAGTGACCGCATCCCCGGGAAGAGTGGTGGTGCAGACAATCTTGCTGCTGAGCTCATTGAAGGTGAAGGCTTCGTCTTCGACCGCCACAATGATTTCGGCATTGGTGGTGGTATCGTCAACCTTGTAAGAGTGGGCTTTTATCTGGGTGTCGAAGGTAGCCACGTAATTGATGGTGGCGGGAATCTCTCTTGACCAAAGAATGCTGCCCGTCTGGGGATTTACAAGATCAAGATACATTTTTTTGATACCTTCGGTTATAAAGTCGGAGTTGCAGGTGATTACGGCTACGTTACTGAGGGGTGTGTAGCAGTAATCCAGCACATAATCCTCGGAGAGTCTGGTGAGCTTAAAACTGTTTTTATCAATGTTGTAGGCTCCCATGTCAATTCTGTCCGAATCCTCTTTTTTGTAGGTAAACAAGAGGTAAGTGTTGTCTCTGCTGATATCGTAATTGGAATAGAAATCGCCTTCCACAGGAATTTCCACGGTGCCTGATTCGGTACCCTTGTTAAGGTCCACGGTTATGATGGTGTTTTCATCGCTGCAAAGATAGGCGGACTTGTGGGAAGGTACGATTACGGCATTGCGGATATATACGTCCGAATAGTAACTGTAAAGCTTTTTGCCTGTGAAATCATATTTTGTAAAATAATGCTCGTTGAATGCATAAACACCGGTATCATCCGCAAAGACGTCTTTGACCTGGATGAGGTAGTTTCTTTCGCTGATTTCGGGGGTAATTTTACAGGACAATTCCCAGGTTTCGGTGTCCCAGACGTAGATGTTGTATCCGTTGTCTTTGGTAACGAGATGGGCATTGTCGGTGGAGAGCTTCTCGTTGTTGAGTGTAAGGTCATGATTGAGGGTTCTGTCAAAGCTCATCCACTGTCCCATGTCGTAAACATGAAGAATATGGCTTAAGGCATATTCGGCCTCGGGTACGAAGGGACGGTCATCGTCCTCACGGGGAAGACCTGCTATGGCTACGAGGGCGGCATCTTCACGTTCGCCGGCATCGTACAGGTTTAAGGCTTCTTTGGCAAGGAACCTTGACTGGTTCTCCTGCTTTAAGCGGTATTCTTTAAGTATTTCGTCGGCAAGTCTGGTCTTTTCGTCCGCAAGCTCGGCCTTTTCATTGGCGAGGGTTGTCATCTTGTCCGCAACATTGGCATGGTATAAACCGAAGGAGATACCTGCGATGGCTACCACTGCGGCTGCGGCTGAGACCAAAGAAACCGTACGTTTGATGATACGCTCTCTGTGACGCTGTCTTAAATCGTCGTAGTTGCAGCCTATTACGGGAGCTACCAGACGAAGGATTTCTGTTTTGAATTTCTGATTGCGTTCTTTTGCAGTTTCACCTCTTACGTCGGCGGCAAGGGGCTCTACGGGATTGCCGTTTTCATCGTTAAGAAGAAGCTCGGGGAAGCTTTCGTTGGGCTCGCCTTCCACAAGTACGGCAAGAACGTTTTCACGGCCGTGGAGCTTTATGAAAGTTTCGATTTCTTTCTGTACCCACTCGGACTCGGGTGTGCGGGGGGAGCAGATTACGATAAGGTGCTCGGATTCCTTTAAGGCTTCACCGATGTTGTCGCTTAAGTTGCTGCCGATGGGAAGCTCTTCCTGATCTCTGAAGACACGCTCGATCTTCTTAATGCCGAGGCGCTTCTGTACGGACTTGGGAATATGGTAGGTTTCAAGACCGGTGTGTACCTTTTTGGCAATCTCCATGTCAAGGGGAGCGTGCCTGTAGCTGATAAATGCATTGTACTTCATAGTGGTTCTCTAACTTTCTATAGGTGAATATGTCTTAAAAAAGATATCTCTGTTGATGACATAGATATCTGAAGTGTCGTCAACTCTGACTGCCAGGAAATCACCGATGTTACCGAGGTAATATTTCTGTTTGTCCCAGGAGGTGAAAATCTTGACTCTGTGAGTCAATTCCTTGGCATATATGCCGTTGCCGCCGTGAGTTAAACAGCTTTTGGCAAAAGGAAGCAGGCCGATACGCTCGCCGTTTTCCACATCGATAACCGCAGGGGGATATTCGCCGGGGAATACGTAGGGTTTGAACTGTTTCCTGTAGGAACGCTTGAAATGGGCGCCGGTGCAGGGGTATATTTCTCCGTCCACACCGATGATAATGTAGAGGTCTTTCTCGACACATACATCCACGTCGCCTTCCAGAGTACGAATGGTAATCTTGCGACCGGGAGGTGCGAATTTGGATGCCTCAACGTAGCCTACCGAGAACTCGTTCTTAACATAGCGCGAGAAGGAACTGATGTCCTCGTGGTGGGTTTCGGCATATATGATAACTGAGTCTTTAAAGTATTGACCCATTCGGTCATCGATGTATTTGTCCAGGGCTTCTTTTTCAAAAGGAATGGACGCCCTTTCCAGAAGGTCCTTTTTAAGGAAGCCGCCTGCTTTGTACATGTGGCCGCCGCCACCGCCGAGATTCTCAGCAAGGTAAGCCGCAAGCTCACCGGCACGGACTTCTTTGACACAGCTTCTCACCGAAAGCTTCACTCCGAAAGGAAGAATGCTGTACACAAGACAGGTATCCACACCGCTTACCTCAAGGAACATGTCGCTGATGATGCCGAGAATGTTGGGGTCGCAGGGAGCGGCCTCGATGACACCGTAGCGGTACTCTTCATTGTAACGGGCAGCGTTAAGGGCATCACCCGCAATGCTTAACTCTTCTCTTGAAAGATTGGAGTTTTTAAAAAGAAGAATGTCATCGGTCTTAAAATGTGCAAAGTCACGTAAGTCTTTGTCCGAAGGGTGGGATATTTCCGCAAAGCCGCCGGTGTCGGTCATTAGGCCGTAGTAGAGAGCGGTGGAAACGTTAATGTCGGAGTTTATGTCCACGTTTTCTTTTTGCAAAAGCTCGTAGATGATGGTGGAGCAGGAGCCGTAAGTGCTGCGTACGTCAGATAAATCGGGAAGCTTTGCAGATACCTGATGATGATCGATAATAGCGATATTGTCGGCTTCAAAGTACGTTACGTTGCTCTCTCCGTACTGACAGTCCACGGTAATCAAAAGCTCGGGCTTGTCAAGGGTCGAAACAAATTCGGCATTAATGCCCAGGTGCTCGGTCATAAGAAGGAGATTGGGCTTCTGAACCGGGAACTTGCCGCCGTAGATAAAGCGTGCGTCTATCCCTTCACGGCGCAGGTACCACTGAAGTGCAAAACCGCTTGCAAGGGCATCCGCGTCGGGATTGTCGTGACATTGGATAACTATATTTTTATAATTTTTAAAATCTGAAAGTGATAGTGACATTTAAGCCTCTTTCCTAGAAATAATTCGACACTATACTATAGCACAAATTCCAAAAATGTACACTAATCCAAACTTCTTTGAAAGAATCGTGAAATTACTGTTATAATAATCTGAAGCAATTAAAAACTTAAAAAGAAGGATTAATGGTGCGTATGAAAAAGATTTTGACACTTATACTCAGCTTAGTGCTCGTGCTTACGCTTATTGGATGCGGCGCAGGCAACAGCACGGTTAAACAGGAAAACAGCGCTTCGGAGACAGTTTCCGAAAAGGCGGCCGAGCCTGAAGCATCCGTTTCCGAGAGTACCGAAGAAGTTAAGAATGATGCGGAAAGTGAAATCACCGACTCCTCTGCAAGTTCAGAACCTGCTTCCGAAGGTGAGTCAGGGAAGACACTCGTGGTTGTTTTTTCCGCCACAGGCAACACTCTTGCAGTTGCAGAGAAGATTGCGGCTTATACCGATGCAGACCTGTATGAAATAAAGCCCACGGAAGAATATTCCTCGGCCGACCTTGACTGGAACGACAAGACCAGCCGTTCCACCATCGAGCAAAACGATGCGTCTTCAAGACCCGAAATTGGCAGCGCCCCTGTTAATCTTGAAGGATATACGAGGATTTTCATAGGCTACCCCATCTGGTGGGCAATCGAACCCCGCATCATGGATACCTTCGTGGAAGCTTATGATTTTACGGGCATTACCATGATTCCTTTCTGCACTTCCGGCAGCAGCGGTATCGGAAACAGCGGCAAGAACCTTGAAAAACTTGCGGGTACCGGCACCTGGGAAAAGGGCATGAGGTTTAAGTCAAACGCAACCGAAGACGAAGTCAAGAAGTGGCTTGACAACCTTGAATAATATGAAGAAAAGAAGCTTTTACGTAAAAAGAACACTGGATGTGATACTGACCGGCCTTCTTTTGCTGCTAATGTCCTATCAGGTTACGGGAGATTTGTGGCATGAATGGATAGGCGTGATTATGACGGTGTTAGTGATAGTGCATCACATTATCAATATTAGGTGGTATACTTCGCTGTTTAAGGGCAGGTATACCGGGTACAGGATAGCGGTGACGGCGGTGGACTTTCTTTTGCTCATGAGCTTTGCGCTGTCGGCTTTAAGCGGAATGTCCATGAGCGCTTATGCGGTGCCGTTTATGAACGGATTAATGTCGCCCATGGCGGCGGTTAAGCTGCATCTTGGGATGTCCTGCTGGTCGTTTGTGCTTATGAGTATACATATCGGGTTGCATCTTCGCCCGGTTTTTCGCAGCTTAAAGATTTCGCCGAAAGAATTGCTTATTCTTCGGGTGCTTGCGGCCGTTTTGGGAGTTGCGGGCCTAATATTCTTTGTGCTTGAAAATATGCCGGCTTACATGCTCTTCAGGCAACATTTCGCCATGCATTCCGGCGGGCCGGCGGTGCTTACACTTTTAAAGAATATATTGATGATGATGCCCTGGATAGCGCCCTTTACGGTAATCCGAAGCACGGCGGGAAAGTGACTGTATTATCATGGCATTAGACGTTAAATAAATGACAATCCGGACTCTTTGTGATAGAATAAAGTAGTTTATTGGGGGAATTATATTCTTTTGCAGGGAGGTTATGGGTTATGAATGAAGACATTCAGAGAACGGTTGCGTCAGCTGTGACTAGCAGTGAGATTCCAAAGACGATTGCGCAAATTGTTTCTGATGAAGGACCAAAAGTCGGTAATTCATCGGAAATGATGGATGCACTGTATGAAGACTATCAGATTGACAAGAAGATTCCGTGGGCAAGGTATATTTTTATTTATCTTGTTGTTATATCGGTTATAGCAGGGTGCGTGCATTTTGCTCCTTCATATTTTCCCCGCAAGCTGCATAATCCGTACATGGAAGCTCAGGTAATCGATAAGATGGGTTACTTTACGGATGCGGAATCAATTAAGGCAGAACTGGAAAAACTTCAGGAAAAGACCGGTGCTTATTTTACCGTGGCTGCGATTCCCCACGAAGAATACGAAACTCCTCGCGAAGATGGAAGCTATTTGATTCACAGCGTGTATGGAAACTATTGTGACGATGAAGATCACATCTTTATATACATTACCCATAACGGAAAGTCATACCATGTTCACGCCGAGAGCGGAGCGAATGCAAAAACTATTCTTAGCAACACTCCCGTAGCCGAGACTATACAAAAGATGCTCTTTGCAGAAAGAGAGCTTACTGCCGGATTTGTGGCGGGCTTGAGAGAAATATATCCCAATATCATGAAGATTAATCCGAAATTTTGGTTCTACTTTTTCGGAGCAATTGCTTTGACTGTATTTTTAATCCTGCATTGCTACAATAACGTCATTAAAAGATGCAGATTCGAAAAGGCAGAGAAAAAAACCGTTGAGGATTAAGAGGTTTTTTTATGAGTAAACTTGACGAAGCAAGAGAAATGTTTTCAAAAGATTTATATGCGACAAAGCTTACGGGCTGTACGATAGATGAGTGGTGCGAGGATTATGCCAGGTGCAGCATGAAAGTTACGCCTGACCATCGTAATGCTTACGGCGGTATAATGGGCGGAGCTATATATACTTTGGCAGACTTCGCTTTTGCCGTAGCCTCCAATTTCGACAAAGAAATCGCCACGGTCAGCGTAGTGGGTCAGGCCAGCTTCATGGCGGCCTCCAAGGGCAGCGTTCTTTTTGCCGAAGCGAAGCTCCTTAAGGACGGTCGCAGCAACTGCTTCTACGAAGTGCGCGTCACGGATGATTTGGGCAAGCTTGTAGCGGTGGTTTCTTTTAACGGGGCCCATGTGGCGAAGGGGTAACTGAGGCTTTTTCGTCGTAATTGAGCTATTGCGTATCAATACGGAAAAAGAAGCCGGATTGAGAGGATTAGGCTTCACTGAAGACTTAAGTTATTAAAACAAATCACCCTCTCGCAGTATTGACAAAAGAAAAATTTAGGTTTATATTTTTCCCAACAAGAAGCAAAGGCGCTTCGGATTATGTCCGAAGTGCCTTATTTTTTGTCTTAAAAAAGGCAAGAGGACACTTATGAAAATAGATTTCACAAAAATGGAAGGCTGCGGCAACGATTACGTCTACATCGATTGCGTGGGCGGGCCGGAATTTAAAGGCGATAAGAGTGAACTTGCAAGACGCATAAGCGACAGGCACTTTGGGGTGGGTTCAGACGGACTCATATTCATTAATAAGTCTCCCTATGCTGATTTTGAGATGGAGATGTACAATGCCGACGGCTCCCGCGGAGAAATGTGCGGAAACGGTATGCGATGCGTGGCCAAGTTCGTATATGACAAAGGCTATACCAAGGATAAACGTTTCCGCGTGGAGAGCATGGGCAGCATCAAGAATATAGAGGTATTTGCAAAAGAAGGAAAGGCTAACCTCATAACGGTTGACATGGGTGAGCCCATACTTGAACCCCGGATGATACCCATTACAGACCCGGGTTTCGACGGACCGGCGATTAACATTCCCATAACTGCGGGAGAAATCCGCACCAAGGTTACCTGCGTATCCATGGGCAATCCTCACGGAGTCGTGTTCCTTGACACCATGAACCTGTATTCGGAAGACTTAAAAACTCTTCCCATAGAAAAAATCGGACCGGCCTTTGAAAATCATGAAATGTTCCCCAAACGCACCAATACTGAATTCGTGGAAGTTGTGGATTACGAAAACGTAAACATGCGCGTCTGGGAGAGAGGTTCGGGCGAGACTCTTGCATGCGGAACCGGATGCTGTGCCACTGCGGTTGCCTGCGTACTTAACAAAAGAACGGGCCGCGACATAACCGTCCGCCTGACAGGCGGCGACATCAAAGTCAGATGGGACGAGCGCGACAATCACATTTACATGACGGGCCCCGCCAGGACCGTATTTGAAGGTACTTACGAGTTTTAACCAAAGAAAGAGGCACGAAGATGAAAGTCAACAAGGAATACCTTAATTTATCCGACAACTATCTTTTTTCGGAGATTGCGGCGCGAGTTAAGAAGTTTGCCGCGGAGCATCCGGACAAAGAAATCATAAGACTCGGCATAGGTGACGTAACCAAGCCCATTGCCCCGCCCATAATAGATGCACTTAAAATTGCCACCGACGAAATGGCCCATGCGGAATCCTTCAGAGGTTACGCTCCGGACAAGGGCTATGAATTCCTGCGAAATGCCATAAGCGAGTACGACTACAAAAGAAGGGGCTGCGACATAAATCCGGACGAAATCTTTGTATCCGACGGCGCAAAAAGTGATTGCGGCAACATTCAGGAAATCTTTGACAGGGATAATGTTGTAGCGGTTTCCGACCCGGTTTACCCGGTCTATGCGGACACAAATATCATGGCAGGCAGAAAGATAGTATATATGCCCTGCACAAAAGATAACGGCTTCGTCCCCGAACTTCCGACCGAGAAAGCGGATATTATATATCTTTGCTTCCCCAATAACCCCACCGGCGGGGTAATCACTCTTGACAATCTGCAGAAATTCGTGGATTACGCAAAGACCAACGACTCCGTAATAATCTACGATGCAGCATACGAGGCCTATATAGCTACTCCCGGAATTCCTCATTCGATTTATGAGTGCGAGGGTGCCAAAGAAGTTGCAATAGAGCTTCATTCTTTTTCCAAGAATGCGGGCTTTACGGGACTGAGACTGGGCTATACGGTGGTGCCCAAAGAACTTGTAAGAGAAGGGGTATCATTAAACGCACTTTGGTCAAGGCGCCATGCCACAAAATATAACGGAGCACCCTACATCATTCAGAGGGCCGGCGAGGCGGTTTACAGCGAGGCTGGCCGTGCGGCGGTTGCGGCGCAGGTATCCGAATACATGGAGAATGCCCATACAATCAGAGATTCGCTGGCTTCCATGGGCTACGAAGTCTACGGCGGCAAAGATGCGCCTTACATCTGGCTTAAGACTCCCGGTATTATGTCGGGCTGGGAGTTTTTCGACTTTCTTTTGACGAAGGCTGGTGTTGTGGGCACTCCCGGAGAGGGCTTCGGAAAGTGCGGTGCCGGCTACTTCAGGCTGACAGCCTTCGGAAGTTACGAAGATACAAAAAAAGCTCTTGAAAGAATAAAAACCTTGGTATAGAATGCAAAGAAAAATTACAGTACACAGGATTGGAGAGACAATGGAGAGGATCAAGAAAAAACTGGTTCTTGAAGACGGAAGCGTGTTTGAAGGGCTTTCTTTCGGCGCAGATACGGACAAACTGTCGGAAGTGGTATTCAACACGTCAATGGTGGGGTATCAGGAGATAATGTCGGACCCTTCTTATACCGATCAGGCAGTGGTTATGACGTTTCCGCTTATCGGCGACTACGGAATTAATGACGGGGATTTTGAGGCAAGACGTCCCGGTCTTAATGCTTTTATCGTCCGCGACTATTGCGATACGCCTTCCCATCACGAAAGCGTAGAGCAGCTTGAAGACACCATGCGCCGTTACGACATTACCGGCATCAGCGGTGTGGATACCAGACAGCTTACCAGAATAATCAGGGAAAAAGGAAGCCTCAAGGCGCTCATTACGGGAATCGATACCCCCGACAGTGAGTGTCTGAGGCTTATTTCAAATTACGAATACAAAACCGACGGAGTTAAGCGTGCTTCCCGCAGTGACAAGGAAATATACGCAAAAGAGAACGCCTGTTATCGTATTGTCGCCATCGACTGCGGCATGAAGATGAACATCGTAAAATGCCTAAACGACAGGGGCGCAAGCGTGACGGTAGTGCCTTTTGACACTCCCGCGGAGGAGATTGAGAGACTCCATCCCGACGGCATCTTCATATCCAACGGCCCAGGCGACCCTACGGATGCCAAAGAAGCTATTGAGACCATAAAGGCGCTTAAGGGCAAATACCCTATTTTCGGAATCTGCCTCGGGCATCAGATTATTTCTTTGGCCTACGGCGCTAAGACTTATAAGCTTAAGTTCGGTCACAGAGGCGGTAACCACCCGGTCAAGAACCTTGAAACCGGAAAAATTGAGATAACCTCCCAGAACCACTCCTATGCGGTGGATTCGGAGAGCCTTAAGGGGACAGGTCTTACAGCTACCCACATTAATCTTCTCGACAGGACAATCGAGGGCGTGGAGAGCACGGCTGACAGCGTATTCTCGGTGCAGTTTCATCCCGAAAGCGCTCCCGGTCCCAACGACAGCAGATATCTGTTTGACAAGTTCTTTGGACTTATTGATAAACACTTAAAGGAGGACAAAGAAAATGCCTAAACGTACCGACATACACAAAATTATGGTCATAGGCTCCGGCCCCATCGTTATCGGCCAGGCGGCTGAATTTGACTACGCGGGCACTCAGGGCTGCCTTGCCCTCAAAGAAGAAGGCTACGAGGTGGTTCTGTGTAACTCCAATCCCGCCACGATTATGACCGACAGTACCATAGCCGACAAGGTTTATATGGAGCCCTTAACCTTTGAATATATGGCGAAAATCCTGCGCTGCGAGCGTCCCGACGCCCTTCTTGCGGGCCTCGGCGGCCAGACCGGCCTTAACCTTGCCATGGAGCTTGAAGAGAAAGGCGTTTTGAAAGAGTGCCATTGTACCCTTTTAGGCACGAGCAAAGACAGCATCGCCCGGGCGGAGGACCGCGAACTATTCAAAGAAATGTGTGAAGAAATCGGCGAGCCCGTGCTTAAATCCGTTACCGTCACAACTTTCGAGGAAGGTCTTCGGGCGGCAAAAGAAATCGGCTTTCCCCTTGTAATTCGTCCTGCGTTCACTTTGGGCGGCACCGGCGGCGGATTTGCCGACAATGAAGAAGAATTTGCGGAGATTTTGAAGAATGCTCTTTCTTTGTCCCCTGTGAGTGAGGCGCTGATAGAGAAAAGCGTAAAGGGTTACAAAGAAATCGAATACGAGGTAATCAGGGACTCGGCTGACACGGCCATAGTAATCTGTAACATGGAGAACATCGACCCGGTGGGCATTCATACCGGTGACTCGGCGGTGGTGTGTCCTTCTTTGACACTGACCAACAAAGAATATCAGATGCTTCGCGACAGCGCCCTTAAGATTATCAGACATTTAAAGATTGCGGGAGGCTGCAACGTTCAGTTTGCGTTAGACCCCAAGTCCAAGGACTACTACCTTATTGAGGTTAACCCTCGTGTGTCCAGGTCGTCTGCTCTTGCGTCAAAAGCAAGCGGCTATCCCATTGCCAGAGTTTCGGCGAAGATTGCGGTGGGACTGACTCTTGAGGAGATTGCCCTTGCCAATACACCAGCATGCTTTGAACCGGCTCTTGACTATGTGGTTACGAAGCTTCCCAGGTTTCCTTTTGATAAATTCAAGGAGGCCGATCCCAAACTCGGTACCCAGATGAAGGCAACCGGCGAGGTTATGAGCGTTGGCAGAACCTTTGAAGAAAGCTTTTTAAAGGCCGTGCGCAGCCTAGAGACCGGTCACAATCATTTGCATGACAAAAAGACGGATGCCATGACACTTGATGAACTCTACAGGTTTATCGAAGACGGCACCGAAACAAGACTTTTTGCGGTGGCTCAGATTTTGAGGCTCGGCGGGTCTGTTGAAAAAGTATGCAGGATTACGGGAATCGACGAGTTCTTTGTACGTAAGTTTGAAAAGATTGTAAGGCTTGAAGAAAGACTAAAGGCGTCTCCTGGTGACGTTTCGCTTCTTCTTGAAGCCAAGCGCTCCGGCTTCCCCGATGCAGAGATTGCAAAGCTTTGGTGCATGGGCATTCGCGAGTTTGAAGACTTCAGGAAAAAGAATAAAATAACGCCTGTTTTCAAAATGATTGATTCCTGCGCATCCGAGTTTAAGAGCTATATTCCTTATTTTTACTCGACCTATGAAAAAGAAAACGAAGCCATAG
>JAEEGJ010016911.1_pt1 | contig 16620 bp, 14 predicted proteins | sample 8958761 | NCBI WGS metagenome assembly JAEEGJ01 (sample SAMN16246546, study PRJNA631951) | gut metagenome | biome: gut microbiome; feature: rumen; material: RS-attached | host: Bos | place: Iran: Karaj | collected 2018-10 | reverse complement strand
CTTGTGGAATTCCGCCAGGCATACATCGGCCCTTCAATCCGCACCGCGGCCAATATGCTGCGTGTTAGCGACTGCCCCGCCGACATGCAGCGCAACCGCCGCGGCATCGTGAACCTACGCCTCACATCAGGCAGCACAGCCGTCCATTCCGACATGCTCGAATGGCACCCCACCGACACGCCAGAAGCCGCCGCCAAGAACGTGCTGAACGTCATGTTCTCCACCGTGCAGTACTCCATGAAGCTTGCGGAGCTTGATTCGCGCTAGCACAGGGGTGTCAGCAATCCTGTGCTGGGCCATGCCGACATGATCGCGCACTGGAGCCGGTTCGGCGCAGCGCATGTAGATGCTCTCCAGCGTGGAAAGTTCAAACCGTATCATCCCGAACTTGCGTATCCGCTTATCGAGGGCGAAAGCGACAAGGAGCGCATCTTCGGCGTCTATGCCGCCGAGACTGCAGTCAGCACGGGCGCGCTCGACAAGCCGGTCTACATTCTCAACGCAACCGACGCCGATTCGCTCGTCGTCGAGATTCCCGCAAAAGCCAAGATAGTTCCGTACGACACGTACGGCATCAACGGCATGGGGCTTTCGTATGAAGCCGGATGCCACAGAGTGTCAGTCCCGCCATCAGGCTATCTCCTTATCACGCAAGAAGCTCAACGCTGACGGGGCCGTCGTTTAGAAGCTCCACCTTCATGTCGGCGCCAAAACGTCCCGTGCCAACGCGCTCCGAGCCAAGCGTCTCGCGCAGCTTCGCCACAACGCGCTCGTAGAGGGGATTCGCCTTCTCGGGACGCGCCGCGTTGGAGAAGCCGGGACGTCTGCCATGTGCGGTATCGGCATATAGCGTGAACTGAGAGACCACTATCACCGAACCTCCCACGTCTTCGAGCGAGAGGTTCATCATGTCCTTCTCGTCTGTGAAAAGTCTGATCACGGGAATGCGCGCGGCTATCTTGTCCGCCTCTACCTCAGTGTCGGTATGCGTAACGCCAAGAAGCACAAGGTACCCCTTGCCAATCTTCGCCACGCATTCGCCGTCGATGGTGACCGATGCATGCGACACTCGTTGTATCCAGGCTTTCATGTTGGTTTGATGGTTGCGTGTTTAGTGGATTTGATGAGACTTTGCCGCGCGCCAGCGTTGCGCGGCCTCGCGAATCGCCTCGGCGTTGCGAGTGAGGATCGTGCGGTTGGAGGCGCCGGGATAGATGTAGACGCACTGGTCGTTCACATAGTTGTTCACTTCGTCCCAAAGCGAATTGCAGTAAGTGAAGCCGTATGCGAACGCGAAGAAAGCCCAGCCGTCGAGATCGTTCTTGAGGGCAAAGTCGGCAAGGGAGAGCATGTCGCTTGTCGATGACGGAGCCTTCTCCCAGAAGCACGGCGTGGTGTAGCCCATGAGAACGTCGAACTTCGGTCCCTTCCTGCGCAGCTGCCCGGCGTAGGCCGCGTTCAGGTGGATGTTCCAATAATGGTCGGCGTACGGACAGTAGCAGTTTACGTACGGCGTCATCTTCATGCATGATTCCGGACCCGCCCCGTGCACCTCGCCAGGGTTCACCCAGATGCGGATCTCATTGTCAACGGCGCGAAACTTCTTCGCAAGCTCCACCCATTTGTCGGACATCGAATTGCCCGGTTCGTCCATGAAGCTCCACGCCCAGTCGCGCGGCGCATAGCCCAGCTTCGCGTAGCGCGCCTTCACCTCGCGCACATGCTCGGGACGCACATCCGCGTCGTTGAGATGCGTCGTGAGGCGTATGCCGTACTTCGCCGCCTCTGCCCTGCTCACGAGCGCCTCGCCTACTACGTTCATGCCAAGGTCGCGGAACGCCTCCCAGCACGAGACCGTTTTCCACGGCGTCGCCCAGCCGTAGATGTATGGAACGGGCACGGTCGAAGGATGCGCCGGAAGTCCAGTCACGTCTAGCGCGAGTTCATGATCGCCAACTGCGAAGCGAATGCGCTCCTTCTTTGCGCGCGCGTCGCCTTTGATGGATATCCACAATCCCACTGTCTGCTCAGGCGGTGCAAAGACCAGTTCGCGGGTGAGAAGCTGCTGCGGTGTCCACTCGCCCCATCCTGCGAGCGAAAACGCCACCACGCGCCACGAGAGTTGTCCGTAGCGGTCGCCCTTCACCTTTGGCGTTATCTCTCGGTGGCTGAGCGTGTTGTTCCTTGCAAGCACAAGCACCGTGGCCGTCTCTCCGGCGCGGACTTCAAGCGAGTACGGATCGATGTTCTCGCCGTCACGCGGACCTTCTAGCCGAGAAAAACCGATCCACGGGTCTTTCTGCCGCCATACCGTGAGCGGCGCCTTGTCGAGCGGCGGCAACACAATGCCCGTTCCCTCCGGCACGAATGCCAGATCGTCCGTAACGATTGCCGCATCCACGTGGCGGTATGTCGAGCCAGGTTCGCTCTTGTGAAACCGCAGGCGCACCTTGCCCTTTTCCAACTTCAGCGGCATCTTGATCCAAGAGAGTCCCGGATGGGCCTTGTTCTCGGTCCAGTCGCACTGCAGAGGTCTCTCGCCGATAACCGATCCGTCTGCCTTCTCCACCTTGAAATGCCACTTGGCGAGATAGCCGCCTATCTCGCAGTAGCGCAGCCACACATGGTAGGTTCCGTTCGACGGCACCTGTACGTCCTTCCAGGCGTCGGAAACTTCTCCGCCATAGCTCGATGAGAGCACCCGCCCGCCAGACGCGCCGCCATTGTCGCTCAGATACCATCCGCTCTTGATTTCAAAATCCTCGGCCTCGATCTTGCACTTGAAACGCGTGCGGTCGTTGCCCGCAAGGAATTTTCTCATCTGTTCCTTTGCGTCGGCAATCTGCTTAGGCGTGCCGATGAGGTTCTCTTCATCGTCGAAGCATACTGTCCCCGCCATGCGCCCAGCCTCTACGCCGGAAAGCTTTCCCTGCGCGAGATCTGCCAGAAACACCCTACGCCACTCGCGCCAGAGCTGCTTCAGCGCAGGCGATGGCCCTGCCGCGCACATCGGCCGGCGCGCCCAAAGCTCGCGCGTTTCGCTATCCGCAAGCGACGGTGCCTCGTCCGGCCTTGCAAGCGGCTCGGTGGTGAGGACAATAGATGCTACCTGCCGTTCGGCGTATGGACCGTCATGCGTGAGCCCCCTGAGCGAAATCGCGCGACGGCCCTTCTCCAGGCGTACAAGCGGAGACGGCTCCCATATCCAACCTGTAGGCTCGTCGCGGTGATTCGGAAGGAAGTTGTTCTTACGGCCAAACTCTACGACGTCAAAACGCCATGAGAAGGCATTCTGAACTACCGTGACGGTGGGATCGGACTCTACTGCGAGGCGTCCATCCTCCAGCGTCAGCTCAAACGACGCGGCCGAACCCTGAGAGTGACGGTATTTGACCCACACCCTGTAAAAGCCGGTCTCTGGAACGTCGAAGCCCGTGCGGATCATGAGTCCGTTGTGTCCGCTCTGCAGGATAAGGCACCTTACACCGTCTATGTCACGCTCGCCCCATTGCCTTACGCATGCATTCGAGAAGTCCGCGGCGGTGATGTTCACGTTTACAGGCTTGGCCGCTACATTCACGACTGGCTTCTCGGCGATGATCTTCCTGCGAAAATCCGGATTCGCGCGGCAGTAGTCGCGGAAATGCGTGAAGCCAGTGACAGTGCCGCCGAGAGTGTCCCAGTTGAGTTCGTCCGGCTCGTCCTCGACGGCTCCCGCACCCAACACGACAAACGCAACTAGATGTAGAAGCAGTCTTTTCATGAATGTACCCTTTCAAATTTACATGAACGACTTAAGTTCCAGAATCTCGGCGCGCCGTGCACGTGCGTATGCCACCACATCTACGCCTTCTCTCAAAGTAGGCGTCACATACGCGCTGCCGCATACACCGCAGCATGCACCGTCATTGAGCGGAGCGCCACACGCTGGGCACCTCATCTCAAGCACTTCGCCGCACTGCACACATCGCATACCGCCACCAGGTGACGCCATCAAGCGCGACGGCCTGTACAGAAGCCGTCCATCAACAACATACGGCACGTTTGACGGACATTGGCAGTTTGGGCAATACCCACGCACAATCTGCACATCACCTGGACTGACCACTCCTGCCGCCATCATCGGCAACACATCCATTCCGCCTCGCGCCTTGCGACGTTCCTCATCTGCCTTTAGCATAGCCGCAAGATCAAGCCCAAGCAACTCGGCCATCTTTCCAACTGCCTCATCGGAAAGTTTTGTGGCCATTCCAGCCTCGAACATCGACACCGCAGACTGCTTGCAGCCAACAGCCTGCGCAAGAGCTGATTGGTTAAGCCCTTTCGCTTTGCGCGCCTCTTTGAACTTTGCGCATATCTCTGCTGTCAGATTCTGCATTCTCCGCCTTTTTCGCTGGTGCAAATAGTATGGACTTTTCTCCGAAAAATGGCAAGGGTCATATTATCAACAGTTATCAACAGATTTATCACAAGCTGAGGTTATAAACAGGTTATAATATTCTGTAGATAACTTTTCCGTGGTTCGTGGTTCGTGTCCCGTGGTTCGTGGTCCGTGGTCCGTGTGGTCTGTCCCCTTAGTGAGTTATGCTTGAGCCATGGGGACTGTCCCCCTCTGTGTGGTAATGGGGACTGTCCCCTGCGGATTTCCGTGTACTCCCTAATGCTGGATCAACCTAACATACGGGGATGGAAAGCTCGAGGCACGAATCACGAGCCACGAACCACGAATCACGAATCACGGGGCACGAACCACGAACCACGAACTACTTTGCGCCTTTGATTTCGCAATTGGGGAAAATGAACAAGCGGCAGTCGATGGGACCGTTGTAAAATGGAATGCGGGTGACGTAGTAGAGATTGACCATCTTGGAAAGCTCAGGGCTTCCAGTTATCAATCCACCCACATAGCCTTTGCATTTCTCGTTCATGAAAGTGCCTATACGCTCATACACGCCAGCGAGTTCCACCGGATCGCCAAGGCGTATGCCATATTCAGGATTGAAGAACACGCATCCTTTGTAGGGGTATTTCTTATGCTCCTCAGGCGTTAAGTCAGGCGTAAAGGTGTCGGGAATCGGCGTCTCCGCGAAATCACATGCCTTGAACTGTATGAATTTATGCACGCCGGCGGCATGAGCGTTGGCTTGAGCGTTTTCTATCGCCTCGGGGGATATGTCGGTTGCTATGATTGGAGGAATGCTCTTCTTCTCCTTTTCGGCCGACTCAAGAAGCATGTCCTTCCAGATCTGCTCAGGCGACACGCCGAACCGATGGCGCGGAGCAACACGCGGAGCCTTCTCGTTTGGAATGATCTGCTTGTAGCCCTTTAGGGACATAAAAGCAAAATGCGACCGCAGCGAACCTGGAGCGCGACCAATCGCGGCAAGCGCCGCCTCTATGGCGGGAGTGCCTGAACCGCACATCGGAGATATGAAAGGCGTCTTGCGGTTCCATTTCATCGCGTCTATGCAGGCGGCGGCAAGCGTCTCCTGCATCGGTGCAGAACCTGGAATTTTACGATAGCCGCGTTTCGAGAGCGGAGAGCCGCTCGTGTCAAGATAGATGATGGCACGCTGGTCTTCCCAATGAACGAAAACGGCTGCGCCGGCATCATAGTCAGAACCTGAATCTGGACGCCGCCCGCATTTCGCGCGCATCCGGTCGGCAATGGCGTCCTTAGTTATCAAGGACGGCAGGCGCGTGTCACGCACGGTGTCGTTGTGAACAACCGAAGCTACTGAAAAGTATCCATCCGGGTCTAGTAGGTTTTCCCAGTCTATCGTCGTCACAAGATCGTAGAGTTCGCGCACGTGACGACACGTGGTGCGAAGAAGCGGCACCAGCACGCGGTGTGCAGTGCGCAGCTGTAGATTAAGGCGGAACACGTCGCGCAGTCCGCCTTCAACCACAACTACATTGTCGGTGACGTCGATCGGCCTGTAGCCCATTTCCCTCACCTCTCGCTCCACCCAGGGTGCGAGGCAGTTGGCGCACGAGAGGATGATGGGATACCTTTTATCTGTCCAGATCTTCATTGGACGGAAAACGAAAGCACTAGCTGATGCGAAGAGGCATCATCACATAGAGGAAAGGAACAGAGCACTTGATGAGCGCAGGGGAGTGTCCATTGCTCAGTTCGATGATTATCTCGTCCTCGTCGATTGCACGAAGCGGGTCCATCACGAATCCCGGGTTGAAAACGATGTCGATCATCGGGCCATCGTATTTGATTGGTACTATGTCGCGCGCGGAACCAGCCTCTGTCACGCTTGAGCTTACGATGAGCTCGTTCGCGTTGAAGGTGAGCTTTGTGGAGTTTGATTCATCCTTCTTCATCACGCTCACACGGTCGAGCGCGGCGAGGAGAAGCTCGCGGTCCACCGACACGCGTTCGGAAAGCTCGCCTGGAATTACCTGACGGTAGTGAGGATAGAGTTCGTCGAGCAGCTTGGAATAGAGGCGCGTATCGCCGAGGTTGAACGACACCTGCGACTTCTCGATGGTGATGCGTGCATCGCCGTCGGTTGAAAGCGAGCGCTGCAGTTCAGCCACGACCTTCGTGGGAAGAATGATGTCGCGCTGGGCGTTTTCAGGAAGCTCGATCTCGTGCTCGATGAGCGCAAGACGGCGGCCGTCAGTGGCCACCATTGTAACCTTGCCGTCGCGGAAGCTCATCAGAACGCCCTTGAGTGTCTTGCGGGTGTCGTCTTGCGAGGCGGCGTAGGCTGTCTTGCGCAGCATGTCGCGCAGGGCCATCTGCGGAATAACGTATTCAAACGAGTTCTGATCCTGCGGAAGAGTGGGGAAGTCCACAACCGACATTCCGCTTAGCTTGTAGAAAGCGGAGCCGGCCGTTATCTGCGCGCGGTCTTCGCCGTCCACTTCAACTTCTATCATTCCCTCGGCGGCCTTCGACACCGCGTTGAACAGCACCTTCGCGGGAAGCGTGGTGGAACCCTCCGCCTCCACTTCGCATGGTACGACCGAGCGTATGGAAATGTCAAGGTCAGTGGTGGTAAGAAAGAGCTGTCTGTCGTTCGCCTCAAGAAGAACATTCTGCAGAATCATCATGGACCCTTTTGATCCAACGATGTTCTGCACCTTCTTCAGGCTGTCGAGAAACTTCGACCTTGCTATTTTGAACTTCATGACTTCTCCTTTGGTGTTCCTTTTGCCACTCTTGTGAAACGTCGCCTATTAGTTTACCCTATTTATACTGTGTAAGTAAAGAATGAATAATAATATTATTATCTTTGTAGACAACGTTCACAACTTGTTCTGCTCCTTTAAATGCTGGCGTTTGAGAGCTTTTTGACTGTTGAAAACTTTCATCCATCTCTGTAGTCATCTTCATGCATCTTTCTAGCGGCTCGGCTTCTGTTGACAACGCGCCGTTTTGTGAACAGCTTGCATTATGCATTTCTACAAATTGACTAAAGTCGCTGCAACGCTCCATTCGCTAGCTAAGATCGGAGAACTTCCGGCCAAGGCGCGACACGATCTCCTCAACAGATTTCTTCAAGTCGCTTTCAACGTCGAGCCGCTTCTGAATCGTCTGTGCTCCGTGATGCACCGTGGCATGCGACTTGTCGAATGATCTTCCTATTTCAGGCAACGACTTAGTGGTGAGCTTGCATGAAAGGAACATCGCCACCTGTCGCGGAGTGACTAGGGTCTGCGTGCGGCACGGCGAAAGAATGTCTTCGATCTTCACGCCGTAGAAGATCGAGACCGTACGCATGATTTCATCCACCGTAAGATCCTTTATCACCTTCTCTTCGGCTATAGAATCCTTGAGAAGATGCTGCGTGATCTCAAGAGTGAGGGGAAGGTTCTGATTGAGGTCCACGAACGTCAGCACGCGGTTAAGCGCACCCTCGATTGCGCGCACATGCGAACGTATGTTCTCGGCGATGAACTTCAGAATCTCGTCCGGAATGATATGCTGCCTTGCCGCCATCTTGAACTTCAGAATTGCAAGACGCGTTTCGTACGAAGGCGATTCGATCTCTACCACCATGCCCTGCTGGAAGCGTCCGATGAGACGCTCCTCGCATCCCTTTAGATCCTTTGGCGCAACATCGCTCGTCATCACAACCTGCTTGCGCAGACCCATGAGCGAATTGAAAGTGTTGAAGAACTCCTCCTGCACGTTGAACTTGTCGGCGATGAACTGCACGTCGTCAAGGAGAAGCAGATCGACTTTTCTGTAGCGTTCGCGGAAAGCGGCGATGGTTTTGTTCTGAATGGCGTTGATGTATTCGTTCAGAAACGTCTCGGACGTGATGTAGCATACGGACTTCTTCGGCATCTTCGAAACAACGAAATGGCCTATTGCCTCCATCAGGTGCGTTTTGCCGAGTCCAGTTCCTCCGTATATGAAAAGCGGATTGTACGAAGTCTCGCCGGGGTTCTTCGCAACAGCCGTGGCGGCAGCGTGTGCAAACGAATTGGATGGACCTACAACAAAATTGTGGAACGTATAGTTCTCATGCATCGGCATCGTGGAAGTGATGAGCGGATGCTCATTCTGCGAATACGAAGCTGTTTTAGCGACTGCCGGCTTTATACGCTGAACTGGAGCTGGCGCTGTTTCTTCCTCAGGCTTTTTCTCCACAACGAAGCGTACGGACTTTACTTCTATTCCGTCTGCCTGAAGAGCCTCCCGGATGAGCTGCGCGTAGAGATCGGTGAACATCTCCACCTGTATCTGCTCGTTCACGGCAATGACGAACTCGTCATTCTCCAACCTGGGCGAATGCATCAACGGAAAGTAGCGCTCGGTGCGATTGCGCTCCATCTCTGTTGGCAACAGCATCTTCACCTGTGAAACCACTCTGTTCCACAGGCTGCCAACGTCTTTTCTATCGTCATCCATCACAGCAAAACCTTCTTAGCCTTAAATTGTTTGCCAACTATTCAACCATAATATTCGGAAAAAGCCACGCATAAGAAATCTAAACATGTTTACAAGTTATCAACAGACATCTGTAGATAACTCATATCAGCATGCAGAATTGAAGAATTTACGCATTTCTTCCTGCGTTTTACATTCCAGAAGCTGTTCTCTAGATTCATCGTTGCGAAGCGTGCGATTGATGAATGCCATCACCTGCGCATAAGGCTCCTGCACGGACTCCGGGACGAGCGTCAAAATTATGATCTGCAGCTTCGAATGGTCAATCATCTCGTAGTCGGGAATGATTCCGTTTTCATTCTCAGAATTGTCAACAAGCGCGATTGCGCCAACTATGCTTTTAACACTATCTGTTCGGCCGTGCGGCACAGCTATGCCGTTGTCGAGTCCAGTGGGCATGGACTTCTCTCTCGCGAAAACGGAACGCTTCACTTCTGCGACGTTCATCACCTGCTGGGGAAAATGCGCGGCCACGATTTCCACCAGTTTTTCAATTGCCTCGTTTTTCGAATGTGCCTTGAATGCAGGCTCCATCGCATAGTTGCGGATGCAATCGTCAATCATTAGCGACGACGGATCGCTGGCGGACAGCGGCGACCGTTCGGATTTTCTCTTCTTGAGAAGCATCTGCCATACAGCTGCGCCAAGCGCCAAGACGGCAACAGCCGCAGTTACGCATACTATAATTGTTTTGTTCATTGCCGATAGTATATCAAATTAGATTCGGTTGCGATAGGTGATTTTTTATTGTATCAGAAACCTCAAAACTCCGAAACTCCGAAACTTAGAAACTTAGAAACCCCGAAACTTAGAAACTTCAAAACAAAAAAATGCCTCCGGTGCGGAAAAGAGGGGTAACCGCTACCGGAGGCGTGCCGTCATTCCTGTCTCGGGCGCGGCAATGCCCTCAATGAGCCGAACTGCGTTCGGCCGCAGGTTGGGGTTGGTGTGTGCTTTGTAGTATATAAAAACTCTGTTAGGCGTGTGTTAGGACAAAGGAACTTTCAACGCTATTTTTCGGCATACGCGCCGAGGAACGCGAAGTGCTCGATTTCCGGATCCTGCGCGAGCTCGGAGAGCAGTGCGAGTATCTCGGGATCGTTCGGCGAAGCGTCGAAGTCGAAGATGAAGCGGAACTCGAAGTCGGTGCCTGGGATAGGACGCGACTCGAGCTTCGTGAGGTTAACTCCGATGGAGGCAAACTTTAGAATCACTGTGTTCAGCGCGCCGGGACGGTGCGGCAGGCGCATGGTGATGGTGAACTTGCGCGAGTCGGGCCAGATCTCAGGCTCCTTGGAGATGCACACGAACCGCGTGTAGTTGTACACGGCGTCCATGATGTCCTCTTCCGCAACGTCGAGTCCGTACAGCTCGGCGCATGCACGCGATGCAATCACGCCCATATCCCGCCGTCCGCTATCCGCCAGCGTCTTTGCGGCCACTGCGGTGTTGGGACCTGGAACGACCTTGATCTTCTGATGTGCCTGAAGGAACGTGCGGCACTGAGCGAGCGCGTGCGGATGGCTGGTGATTTCGCGCACATCCTCCAGACGCACGCCGTGCGGCGTCAGCAGCACATGGTCGACCTTGAGGCGCAGCGCCCGCACTATGTGGAAGTGCTGCCGCTCCATGAGGTCGTACACGGCCGTCACCGATCCTGCGGCAGAGTTCTCCACCGGCAGTATTCCATACTGGCAGAAGCCCTTCTCCACCGCTTCGAACACCTTCTCGAACGATGTGAAGTAGAGAATCGTAGGAGGAGGAAACATCAGCGACGTGGCCTGCTGCGCGTATGAACCTTCGGCGCCAGCGCAGGCAACGACCGCGCGTTCGGGGAAGCGCGTGCGGTCGGCCATCGCGCCGCGTATCGTCTTCACGAGTTCGGATTCCCCGTTCAGCAGCGCGCGCTGACGCGCCTTCGATATGCCGAAGAGCGTGGAGAAGAAGAGGCGCGCGCCATAGGCGTACTCCTCGCCAACCTCCTCCGTGACGCGCGCGAGAATGTCGCGCTCGCGCGCAGGGTCTGTAACCGGCGCGCCGCGCTCGTGCTTCGAGGCGGCCACTTCGGCCACGATCTCCAGGCGGCGGCGGAAGAGGTTGACTAGTTCGCTGTCGATCGAATCGATTTCGCTGCGGATGTTTTTTATGTCCTTCACAAGACGCTCCTTATCTTGCGGATTTTCTCCATGGTAGCCGTGAACGCTTCTGGCGTCTGGCTCTGCGCACCGTCGCATAGGGCGCAGGCGGGATTGTTGTGAACTTCGATGATGAGGCCGTCAGCGCCGATCGCAGTGGCCGCCACGCTCACCGGCTCCACCATGTACGCGTGGCCCGTGGCGTGCGATGGATCAACCATCACCGGCAGATGCGAAAGCTTGTGCAGAAGCGGCACCACGCCGAGGTCAAGAGTGTTCCTAAGCGAAGTCTCGAAGGTGCGTATGCCGCGCTCGCACAGGATCACGTTCGGGTTGCCGCTCGCCATCACGTATTCGGCGCTCATCAGAAGCTCCTGCACGCTTGCGGACATCCCGCGCTTGAGCAGAATAGGCTTCTTCGTGTACGCTCCGACTTCGCGCAGAAGGTTGAAGTTCTGCATGTTCCTCGCGCCGATCTGGATCACGTCAACGTCGTTGAAGAGTTCGATGTCGGCGAAGTCCATCAGCTCCGTCACGATCGGCAGGCCAGTCTCCTTCTTCGCCACGGAGAGCATCCGCAGGCCTTCCGCGCCAAGACCTTGGAACGCATACGGAGAGGTGCGCGGCTTGAACGCGCCGCCGCGCAGCATCGATGCGCCTGCGGCCTTCACCGCGCGCGCGATGGCCACCACCTGCTCTTCGCTTTCCACGCTGCACGGACCCGCCACCACGGCGAAGTTGCCGCCGCCGATCTTCACGCCGCCTGCCTCGACAACGGTGTCTTCTGGATGGAACTTGCGGTTGGCCGACTTGTACGGCTCCTGTATCCGCTGAACGCTCTCCACCACGTCCAGCGCCTCTATGAGGTCAGGATCGAGATGGGCCACGTCGCCAACGCAGCCGATGATCGTCTGCAGCGATCCCTTCGACACGTGCGGCGTGATGTTGCGTGAGAGCAGAAGGGACTTCAGGTTCTCGACCTGAGCCTCGTCCGCATTTTGCTTGATCACTATGATCATTGTTTTCTCCTTTTGTTTTTCCTTAAATCAAACGGCCCCGCTCATCTGAGCGGGGCCGCCTTGTCCAATTGCCTTTGCATGAATTTCAGCAACAAGAAGCCGCCCCGCGCTTTTCGAACGCGAAGTACCAATAGCCAAAAAAGAAATAAGCGGTTCTTGTCATGGTTTCTCCAGAAACGCCGATATGATATCACATCTCTTCGCCCTCGTCAATGTCGTTGCGGGAGAAAAAAAGCACTAGGTCGTCGCCGCGTGCCGACCTGTCGTCGCCGTCGATGAGGCCCGCCTGGCGCGAGAGTCGTCTGCGGCGTTCGCTCCATCCCGTGGCGCCCCAGAAGTTCGTTGTGTTTGCCCCGAAGCATGGCGTGTCGAGGCGACCGTCTGGTCCGGCCGAGACCACGCGTGCGTACGCGAAGCGCGCTGAGTCCATCACGTTCGTAGCGTCGTTGAACGCCTGCGGCGGGGGTATCTGCACCACGTACGGGTTTCCCCAGGGGTCGAGCATTGCTGGCTCGCCGGTGAAGCCGTACACCGACGCGCGCGATGTGTCCTTGAACTCTGCGGGCAGGCGCAGGTGCGAAAGCGAAGGGAAGAAGCCGCGCTCTGCGAACGTGGCGTCGCCAGAAAAGCGCACTGCGTCCTTAGCCGGAAAAGCGGCAGTCTGGGCGTTGAGGTATGGTCCGCGCCATCCGCGAGAGCGCACTTCATCCCACGCCGTGAACGCCTGCGGCAAGGCGCGTCCTTCCGCCAGGCACCGCGCCTCGTCGCCTTCGTCCAGGCGCACGGCGCGCGTGGCGGCGGCGCCTCCCCCAGTCACCTTGCATCCGAACACGTTAGTTGGCATGAAGATGTTCGCGACGCGCAGGTAGGCGGGGGAGAAGCCTGGTATGCCGGAGAGGTCGCGCACATAGCCCGGGTCGCCGCCGATGAACGCGTCGCGTATCGCCTGCATGTTCGCCTGTGCCGCCGTGATTCTTGCCGCCTTCACGGCGCGCGCGCAGCGCGTGACGGCAAGTGTGGCGATCACTGCAATGATCGCCACCACTATCGTCATCTCCACGAGCGTGAAGCCGCGGCTCAACATGGAACGTTCAAACTTCATCCTACTCGTAAACGATTCTCCGCGCGCGGCGGTTCACGCGGGCGGCTACTTCCAGTTGATGTAGCCGCTGACGGGAGTAAGATAAGCTGCCTTTTCTGGTGCGGGACGGTAGCGCGTGCCCTTGTACCAGTCGGTGAATCCGTTTTCTGCGCGATAGTATTCGCCGGTCTCGGTGTCCTGCACGCGCTCGTAGCCGAGAGTTGCGTCGCTGCGCTTCTGCGAGAGCACGTCGTACGTTGCGTTGCGGCGGTTGTATGAATCCATGATCATGCCGCGAATGGAGTCGGCTGTCTGCATGATGTACTTGGAGGTTCCCATCATGCGGGCCCAGGCCTCTCTGCGCTGCTGATGAAATGCCGCAGTGAAGGCGATCGACGCGAAGCATTTGTCGAGGACGGGCTGCCAGTCGATGAACTCCTCCTTCGGAGCGGTCTCCGAGAGAATCGAGAACTCGGTGATCGGCCCAACATCCACCATGCCGGCTCTCGCGTTGAAGGGATTGACCTGCACGGGACGGCTCATCGACGTGACGGTTGCGTGGTATAGTCCCTGCACCCGTCTGCCAGAGGCGGTTGTGCATTCCGCCACCACCACGTCGCCGCCAAGCGCGCTTCTTCCGAGGCGTTCGAGAACGGTGAACTGCCTGTATCCGTAGAGCGGACCCATTGCCGCAAAGAATCCTGCGGTGGAGAGTTCCGTCAGAACGGGCATCTTCGCGAAGTAGCTTCCGGGACCATACGATCTTGCGTACCAGTTCCGCGCTTCAACCGACTTGAGTCCGATCGCGTTGTTGAGGCAGAAGTATAGTTCACGTTCCGGACGCTTCGGATCGTACACGGTGATGGCGTAGCTGATGATGTCGAACTTGCCGTCGGGCTTGATACCGGTCTTCACCCTCCAGCCCATCGGAACGTTCATCGTGAAGTAGCCGCTCGGGTCGCGGTATTTCACGAACTTGACATGCTTCGCCTCCGCAGGGCGGATGCGCAGTGCGCCTCTTTGCGGCGGCGGCAGATGTTTTCCAGGTGGAAGACTGCGGGGAAATGTCGGCACATTGCCATGTGCGGCAAGCCCGGCTGCGAGCGCACAGGCCAGCACAGTTTTCAAGAGGTTGTTTTTCACAGCACATTCTCCATTGCATTAGACGGCACAGAACATTGTACACCAATCTTCTGCTTTAGGCAATACCGATCAAGCTAATGATTGTAGCGGGCTACTCAGATGCAATAGATGGAGGCGCTTACGCGCGACCACTGAAGCCGTGCGTGATGGCAATCGCTGACGCGATTCATCGCGGCGTGACGGAGCATGGCTTCGAGGCTGGCGCCTCGGCCAGCGCCGCCTCGCCGCGATGCGCCTTCGGCTTGCCATCACGCGCGGATGCGGACGCGGCCTTCGGCCGACACGGAAGGGCGCAGAAACATTTCTATTCAGAACTCTTCAGTGAAAGTAAAATGGACGATTCATTTTTCCGCGTCATTCTGCGTCCCGCGAAGCGGGCTTCTGCGTCCGGTCGCAGTACGAAACCCGCAGGGTTGCGGCATGGCGCGGTGCGGACGGCGAGGTATAGCCTCAAGCCGGCACGCGCCGCACCAGCCGCAAATCGCCACAGGCGATTCGTACTGCGATTGGCTTCAGCGGTAGCGCGTAAGCGCTCACCCACGCAACCGACATTTGACAGGGAAGGCGGAATTCGGTAAACTAGGGGCATGAAAGCAAACATTCTCATCGGCGCGTTCGCCCTCGCGGGCGCGATGGCATGCGGCGCGGAGGCAACCGCGACAATCGACTTCACGTCCACCACTGGACGCATCAACAAGTGGCTCCACTGCTCAGGGTATGGCCCGAGATCGTATCCCCGCAGCCTTGAGAACGACGACAAGGCACTCGCCGCGCTCCATCTCACCGCCGCGCGCACACATGACTGGGCGCTCGTCAACCGAGGCCAGCGCATCATCGACACGCAGTACATCTTCCCCCTTCCGCACTTGGATCCGTCCGACCCGCGCAACTACGTCTTCGAGCCCACAGACCATGTGCTTTCGCTTTCGCAGAACATCGGCATGAAGATTTTCTACCGCATGGGCACCTCCATCGAGCACACGGGCAAATGGGGCTTCAACACGCGCAATCCCGCCGACCACGCCCGCTACGCCGAATCTCTCGCCGGCATCGTGCGCCACTACACGCAGGGCTGGGCCAACGGCTTCAAATGGGACATCGCGAACTGGGAGATCTACAACGAGCCCAACATCAGGGCATGCTGGCGCGGCACCAAGGCAGAGTTCATCGACCTCTACGTGACATGCCTGAAGCGGCTGAAGTCGGAGTTCCCGCAGCTCAACTTTGGCGGACCCGCCTTCGCCGGCTGCCCCACGGACTACATGAAGGAGCTGCTCGCCGCATGCCGCGCGGCCGACGTGGCGCCGGACTTCATGAGCTGGCACTACTATGGGCAGAATCCTCGTGAACTCGTCGCCCAGCCGGCGCGCGTGCGCAAGCTCCTCGACGAAGCCGGATTCCCGAAGTGCCGCACCGTCATCAACGAATGGCACTACCTCGTTTCATGGGACGGCATACACGGCGCATCATCGCCGGACAAAATACGCAAGGCCCACTCCGGACCCTCCGCCCACAACGGCATCGACTCCGCCGCGTTCAATCTCGCCGTGCTCGCCGGCTTCCAGAACTCTTGCCTCGACCAATCCTACTACTATGGCTCCGGATGCACCGGGAACTGGGGCTACAAGGACGGCATCGGCAAATTCAACAAGTCCTACTGGTCGCTCAAGATATTCGGCGACATTGTCTCTGGCTACACGGAGAAGGTAGCCGCCGCGGCCACAGTGCCTTCGGTCACGGCCTTCGCCGGCCTCACGGCCGACAAGAAGCGCGGTTTCGTGCTGATCAGCGACTACCGCGGAAAGGGTCCGCTCAATGTCGCAGTCAAGGGCATGGAAAACGCGCGCATCGTCTCCGCGCATGTGCTGGACCATACGCGCGACCTTGAACCCATCACTGTCGAGTGGAAGGATGGCACGCTCACCCTTCCTCGCAAAGACGCCAACTCCGCCGCATTCTTCGTGGTGCTTGAACCGCAGCCGTGATTTCAGCAATCAGTTGCCATAAGACTCCAACGCCACGTAATTGAATGTTACGGAGGATAATGTAGATTGCTTTCGCCACGGAGAGTTTTTGAGTCAGGGAGAATACCCCCAAGGCAATCCTCAGCCCTCCAGAACTCCGAAACTCCAAGCAGCGAAAGCAACTAGGAGAAGTCAAAAGCACTGCTTGTGGCCGGTATCGCATCGGCGAGGAACCGCGCGCGCAGCCAGTCCTTGCCGGAGAGACCGCCGTGTTGGCCGTTCTCGTCGGAGCCGTCGTACGGATCGAGCGAATGCATCTCTTCGTCGTGTATCCCGAACGGGGTGAAGAGCGGATGCGTTA
>JAEEGJ010016908.1_pt1 | contig 16621 bp, 11 predicted proteins | sample 8958761 | NCBI WGS metagenome assembly JAEEGJ01 (sample SAMN16246546, study PRJNA631951) | gut metagenome | biome: gut microbiome; feature: rumen; material: RS-attached | host: Bos | place: Iran: Karaj | collected 2018-10 | reverse complement strand
GGTCATGCGGGTTGTAGGGTTCCGCCTGCACCTTGGTCGAGAGCGATTCAAAGAACTCCAAACTTTTAGCACCGACCGCAGCATCATCAAAGAAACGAAATGCCGTCGCCGTTTTAACGACCGATTCGAACTTCTCGATGCCCGCCACCCACGGGTGATTCGTAGCGCCCACAATTCCAATCGTAAAGTCTGCGTTCCCGCATTCCTTGAAATAACGCACGAACATTTCTTCCGGCGTTTCCTTGCCTGGTTCAGGCTTGAGAACGTCCCGTGCAGCCGCAAAGAGAATCGCCGAGACATCCGTTTCGCCGGTAGAAATCGGAGCGTTCGTCTTATAAAGCGTTTCAAAGCCGTTGTCACCGCGGAAGCCGCCATAAACATGGGCAAAAAGCGCCTCAGCCGCAACCGGTTTTACAATATGCAACACGAGCGGCAAGAAGTTTGCAAACACCATCGAACGGCGGCGCAAAAGTTCCGCAACAAGCAAACCATCGCGTTCCTGAACCGCAAGCAAAAGCGCTCCCACATGCAGCAAGAACGAATATTGCCCGACATCCAGATTCTCGACATTGCTCGGCAAGTAGACATTAACACTCGCCTGCAATTCACTCGGCAAATAAGTGTACCACGAAGGCGTAAAGTAAGCGCTCCCTTCAACGCACTGCATCTGCGAAAGTTCATCGACTGTAGGCGTAGCCTCCCCAGCATAATCGAGAATTCCCGTTACACTGCGAGAGAATGCGTAGATGGTTGCAACTTTAGGCGTTTTGACACTGACATAAAATGTTTCATTTGCCATTGTAGGCCTCCTTTCTAAGGGTTACAATGTAAACTTAGATTTTAGTAATGTCATATTATGACAATTTCAGAATTTCTAAAAAAAATTTTCTAATTCAAACATGCATCTCGCCCTAGCATCTCCAAGAAACAACTAAAATTAAGGTATATTTAAAGCATGTTCGTTATACTATTGTTTTCGCTCTTATTTCTAACTGGATGCATTTTTGAGGCACAATGCGCATTTTGCAGTGTAGGATTTCGCGGAACAATTGACAACCTTGATTCTAATCAAGATTTACAAATGAGATTGGCTGGTCCTGATTCTACAGAATCAGAAAGATTTGTTTTCGAAAAAACAAAAGCCCCCCAAAATGAAGATCATTTAAACAACCAAATATATCAAAACGGGAACCATTTTTCGTCCAATTTTTTCATCAACACAAGTTGCACCTTGGAACCCTGTATAATCGAATGGCTTGTTGACGGGAAAGTAATCAAACGAGCACAAATTCAAGAAATCCGTGATAGAGGGATCTTCTTTGACGACATCTATTTAGAAGTCACGACACTGGAAGACAATAAAAAATACAATATCGGAACTCCAAGCGACTCTAAGCAGTGCCCTCATTCATGGTGCGTAGATTTTGATCACTTGCCAAACAATCCCTAATGTCGACCGATATTGAAATGAGTATTTTCTACCACCTACCCGGACTATTTGAATTTTACGAGCTTTACAAAGTCTTTTTGCCGCTATTCCGCGAGCACCGGGAATATTTTTACGATTGGTGCGAAATCGGTTCGATATACGGCGCGCCCAACGACTGCTTATGGGGAGGCGGGCGCGTCGGCTTTGGCGATGCATCTCCGAAGGCCGTTGCAGCCCTCATGAAAGAATACGACATTTCTGCACGATTGACCTTCAGCAATTCCTTACTTCGAGAAGAACATCTTGCCGACAAGAAATGCAATGCGTTGTGCGAAATGTTCGCGAACACTTCCGCAAGCAAGAACTGCGCAAAGCAAGTCTCAGTCAAAAACGGCGCAGTCCAAAACGGCATCATAGTCCATTCCGATTTATTGCTCAATTACATCAAAGTAAAGTACCCCGATTTTTATTTCGTCTCTTCGACAACGAAAGTGCTAACAGACTTCAAGCAATTTGAAGAAGAACTCAACCGCAATGAATTTAGTTACGTTGTACCAGATTTTAGATTGAATAAACAGTTTGCCAAACTGAACGCCTTGTCGCAAGCACAAAAGCAAAAAGTCGAATTCTTATGCAACGAGTGCTGCTTTTTCGGTTGCCATGACCGCAAAAAATGCTACGAGAATGTGAGCCTAAAGAACCTCGGCGAAAAATGCGAAGACCATGTTTGCGTTTCACCGAACGCCCAAAGAGGCTATCGCTTTTCTGACGCCATGAAGAATCCCGGTTTCATCGGAATCGAGGACATTCAAAACATTTACGCCCCCGCAGGTTTCCATCACTTTAAAATTGAAGGCCGCAGCCTCGGCAGCGCCATCATCTTGGAATTCTTGCTTTACTACATGACCAAACCAGAGTATCAACTCAAAGTCCGAGAAGAAATTTACTTGGACAGCACGCTAGATCTGTTTTAACAGCAATGATTTCAATTTCGTTTCTTAGTTATGACATGTGCAACTTAGAGCAAATAACGTATATTAGGGGAAAATATTTTAAACCATTTTTAAAGGTCTTCTATGGGCGAATGTGAAAACGAAATCAACATCACAAAACAATGCGCAGAATCTTGGTTAAAAAGAATCCGTAACTTTGCAGGTTTCCTTGGAATGATACTCCCTTGGATAGCCTTGATTGGAGCCGTCATTGTCGCCAATGCCAATCCTAACATTATTCCAAAAGATTTTTGGTACACGTTGTCGATTTCTGCTACTTATTACTTAACCCCCGCAATGGCAGGCATTTTAACAACCGCATCAATCGTACTGATGTGCTACAAGGGCTACGATAAAAAAGACGAACTCGTCACAACAATATCCGGTATTTTTGGATTGATGATTGTCTTATTCCCCTGCGAATGCTCCGTTGCAGAAAAAACCGTTGGCAACATCGTCGGATTTTTCCAATTACCCATCCACATTTCAGATATCATCCACACGGCAGCGGCTGTCATATTCTTTTTGCTTTTGGCAATCAACAGTATGTTCCTATTTACTCTTGGCGAAAGCAACACTAGACAAAAGCACATCAGAAACTTTATTTATAAAGTCTGCGGAATCGGAATGTTCTGTACACTTCCTCTATTGATTATACCATTCGATTTTCCCGCAAAAATATTCGTTATCGAAGCCATTGCGCTCACATTTTTCGGCATCAGTTGGCTCGTGAAAGGACAAATTTTCGGATTATTTGCAGATAAATAAGACACTCAACTAAAAAGCTAAAGCTAATGCTGTTCCGCCCTGTTGGGTCGGAACAATTTTTATTTGTAGACTTGTATCGTAACCTATACTCTTATTGTAGATTTCAACAGCGGAGTTCGTATAACTTCCCGAAATTCCACTGAGAACAATAGCGACAGCGGCAACGCCAATGCCTCCGATCGTAAGCGGCATGCCATAAGAATCACCATGATTCCAAGCAACGCCACCCCAACCAATTGCAGCTCCGCCAACAGCAGCTAAAACCAAGCCACGACTGTAAAGACGCTTTCCTGTACTCAATTCTTCAGCAGCTTCTGGATTCGTTCTTACCAACGTTTCGACTTCACGTTCAGAAGCTTTTCTGTTACCGATATACCAACTACCTAATGAATACTCTATTTTAGCTTTTTCCAGTGTATACGCAGATTCCTTTTTAGAATACCCTTGTTCCTCATCTTCGGTTGGCGTAGAAGACTTTGGCGAATAGCTATCCCAAACGCTTTGTGCAAAAGATGCATTAGCAAGCATAAACAAGAAAACAATCGAAAATATAAGCAAGCGCATAACTCCTCCTATAAAAAATTACAAATTATACGTTGTACAATATAATTACTATTCTAATTCTACTTTTATTTCGACACCAGGCACCCATGCTTTCGGCGCATTCAAAATGGGCGAAAGCAATTTACGAACCACCGCAAGATTTTGCGTTTTTACATAGAGCTTAACCCAGAACACGTTTTGCACTTTCGGGACAAACGCATCAACCGGTCCAAGCACCGTCAACGCAGATTCTTTACGCAAAATATTTTCAAGGCGATTCACAGAATTGCGCAAAAGAGATTCATCACGCGAACCGCAACTGATTTCGACGAGTTTGCAGAACGGCGGGTAAAATGCCATCTGACGGTTCGAAGATTCTGTCTCGGCAAAGCCTTCAAAATCATGGCGAATGGCATACTGCATCACAGGATCCGTCGGATTGAGCGTTTGGATAAACACTCGCCCACCACTTCCTGCGCGGCCTGCGCGGCCTGCCGTTTGGCTTAGCAATTGGTAAAGTCTTTCGCTCGAACGAAAATCGGGAATGCCGAGTCCTGAATCAGCACCGACAATTCCAACGAGTTTCACTCCTGGAAAATCATGACCCTTGGCGACCATCTGCGTTCCAAGCAAAATGTTGTACTCGCGATTTCTAAACGAAGTCAAAATTTTTTCGACAGCACCCACGTTCTGCGTTGTATCGCGATCCATACGAATCACTTTTGCATCGGCAACCCATTCCTGAATTTCTTCTTCGAGTTTTTCAATCGCGCCACCCACAAATTCATACGTTTCGGCACCGCATGAGGGGCACGGCGTATTCACCGGATAAAGCGCTGCGCAATAATGGCACATCAACGCATTGTACTGCTTATGATACACAAGCGGGATATGGCAATGTTTGCAATAAAGCGTTTCGCCACATTTAGAACAAACTCTTATTTTTGAATAACCACGGCGATTCATGAGAATAATCGCCTGATCTCCACTTGCAATACAATCCGAAAGCGCTTCACGCAAAGTTGGCGACATGAGCACGCCTTTTTGCTGGCGCACCTTTCCCATATCGACAATAGTCACTTCGGGGAGCGGTGCTGCGGTCGCACGATTCTTGAGCGTCAAGAGTTTAAGGTTTCCCGCTTTGGCATTGCGGAATGTTTCAAGGCAAGGCGTTGCACTGCCAAGCACAACAAGTGCGCCATGCTTTTGCGCCAAGTGGAAAGCCAAGTCTCGCGTATGATAACGCGGAGCCGGGTCCTGTTGTTTAAACGAAGAATCATGTTCTTCGTCCATAATAACAACATCAAATTCAAACGGCGAAAGAATTGCACTGCGCGTTCCAAGAACCACTTTAGCGGAACCATCAAGAACCGCCACATAGCCTGCACGTTTTTGCGGAGCCGAAAGCGCAGAATGCAGCACCACCACAGGCACTTTCAAAAAATCTTCGAACCTCGAAGCCGTCTGTGGAGTAAGCCCAATTTCGGGCACGAGAATCAACACGCGTTTGTTTCGCTTGAGCGCTTCACGCACCAATTCCTGATAAACTCTCGTTTTGCCACTGCCGGTCACACCATGCAAAAGCGTTCCGCGAAAACCTTCTTTGTCCAAATCTTCAACAAGACTGGCTAGTGCTGTCTGCTGTTCGTCTGTCAAGGGGGGCAAGTCCGAACCGACCTGCATTTCGAGTCTATCCGGTAAAGCCTCGCCCCGTGGTTCAGCGTTTTTTTGAGCAAACAACGCGTCGAGGAACTTGTCAAAATCAGCAGGCCAAAATACGTTCAAAGCACGCATGGGCGTACTTATATAATACTTAGCAATCCATTCCAACGATTCCATATAACGTTCAGTAAAGACAAAACCTGACTCATGCGGGCATGCATAACGAACGTCAAAATTTGGCTTTTCAGAATGGACTCGGCTTACTAAAGCAAGCGTTGGCTTGCGTCGGGCGAGTTGCACCCAAACAACACTTCCCCGTACAATACTTACGCCTTCGGGCACACCGTAAGTAAAAACCGATGGCGACAAAGGGATATAAACCTCACAAAATTGCGAGACTAGCGCCGCATCACAGCGCTCCTTGACCAGTTCTGGAGCCGATGTCTTGGGAATTCTCTTTGCCACGGGGGCAAAGATAGTTATTGATACAAGCTTAAATGGGCACAAATTCGTGTAAAATTTCCTGACTGCAAGTTTTTTTTAGTTAGATTATGCTATACGGAGCTGAGAAAGCCCCGCCTACCTTTGGAGATATTATGAGCTTTTTTGACGCATTTAAACCGAAATGGCAAAATTCCAACCCTGCAAAGCGCATCGAAGCGATTGCCGACTTGGATGAACTCACTAGTCAAGATATTGTCGAACGAGTGGCCCTTTCAGATGATAATGTCGAAGTGAGAATAGCTGCAATCAAAAAACTTGCACTTATTAATACACTTCAGGAAATTTCTAAAAACGACAGTGACTCTAGCGTACGCCGTCTGGCAGAAACAAGAGCCTTTGAAGAAATTGTCAAAAAGCTGAAAGACTTCAACGAATCGAACTTGAGCGACGAAGCTCGCGGCTATATCGATGCAGTCAAGGACACACGTTATGCCGAAGACGTTCTCAAGGCTACAGACAACTTAACAATCAAGAGAGAATTGGTCAAGCTCTGCAACAAGCAGTCTCTCCTTGCCCAAATCGCTTCTCGTGATTCCAGTGAAGAAATTGCACTGGCCGCCGCAGACCGCGTTGTTTCTGAATCCTTGCAGACCGACCTTATCAAGAACTCCAAGCACGTTTCTGTGCGTAAGAAGATTTCGGATAAAGTTCGTGCAAAGAAAGAAGCCGAAGACAACGGCAAAAAGGCATTGGAACTTTTGCAGAGCAAGCGCGAAGCATTGATCAAGCAAGCCCACTTCCTTGCCGCTCAAAAAGACGCTATTGCCACCAAGCCGCAGTTCGACGCCCTCATGACCGAAGCAAATGCTCTTGGCATGGGTGACTCTACCGGTACGCTCAACGAAATTTACGAAAGCTTCAACAAGTTCTATGACGAAGCGACAGCCGCCAAGAAAGCTGCCGAAAATGCCGAAGCCGAAAAGCAGGCCAAGATTGCCCACTTGACGGAAACGCTTGCCGAACTCGAAGGCATGCTCGAAGCGAACTCGACCGAAGAAAACGCAGAACGCGTGAACGCTATCGTCGAAGAATGGACTGCAAACAAGAACATCATGGATGCAGCATCCATCAAGCGCTTCAACAATGCTTACTTCAAGACGCAAGAAGCAAAGAAGATTGTGATTCCGACCGCCGAATCTGAAAACGCCAGCGAAGAAGAAATTGCAGTCCGCAAGAGCCTCCTCGAACGTCTCCAGGCACTCTCCGACACGGAAATCGACGAGAATACCGGCAAGCATTTGCACGCCATCGTTCGCGAATGGGAAAAGCTCGACCTTCTCGAAGGCGACGATCCGATTCTCCAAGCTTACAATGCATTGCGTACAAAGTTAAACGAGCTCATCTCGGCATTCAACGAAAAGGCCCAGAAGGTCATCGAAGAAAATTCCAAGAAGCTCCGCGCTCTCATCGAACGCATCCAGAACATCGACGAAAACCAGGAATTCCGCGAAATCCATAAGATCCTCCGCGATACTTATCAGGAATGGAAGGAAATCGTCGGCGAACAGAAATTCAAATATCACGATCTTTGGCAGGAATACAAGATCGCCACTTCTCGTTTCCAAGAAATGCAGCAGTGGGAAAACTGGCACAACGAAAAAGACCGCGATACTATTATCGAAGAAATGGAAGCGCTTTCTAGAGAAACACCGAGCCAGGCTGTTCTTACCAAGTTCCGCGAACTTTGCAGCAAGTGGCGCGAAATCGGCCCCATCTCTGCCGCCAAGTTCCAGGATTACCGCGATCGCTTCCAGGCTCTCGTAGACAAGATCAAGGAAAACTGCGCTCCGTTCATCGAAGAACAGAACGCCGAACGCCAAAAGAACTTGACCGAAAAAGAAGGCCTTTGCCAAAAGGTTGAAGAACTTGTTGCCAATGCCGAAATTTTCTGGAAGGACAAGTTCAAGGCCGTTCAAGAAATTCAGGAAAACTGGAAGAACATCGGCATGGTGCCGAAGGAAGCTTTTGCAGCTCTCAACAAGCGTTTCAAGGACGCTGTAAACGCCTTCTATGCCCAGCATAAGGAAAATGTGAAACGCGAAGACGACAGTCGCGAAGCGAACTACGAAAAGAAGGTTGCCCTCTGCATCGAAGCCGAATCCATCAAGGACTCGACCGACTGGAATGCCACTTCCACCAAGCTAAAGCAGTTGCAAGATGCGTGGAAGGCTACGGGTCCTGTACCGAAGAGCAAGTCCGACGAAATTTGGACACGTTTCCGCACCGCTTGCGATTCCTTCTTCGAAAAGAAGCGCAACCACTTTGAAGAAATGGATGCCGCCAAGCAGAAGAATCTCGAACAGAAGCAAGCCATCTGTGAAAAGCTCGAAGCAATCGACTTGAGCAACGTAACTCCAGAAGTCATTGATACGTATAAGGCGATCGATGCTGAATGGAAGACGATTGGCATGGTTCCGAAGGACGCGGTTGAATCCATCAACGAACGCTACAGCGCTATCGTCAACAAGATTGTCGCCAAGATGGCTGAAACTGATCCGGAACTCCAGGCCAAGATTGCCGAAATCAAGAAGAAAAAGCAAGACTCCATCGAAAAAGTTCGCCAATTCGCAGAAAGCGCTGGTTCCAACCAGCTCGCCGATGCCGTTCGCGAAATCCAGAAGGAATGGGTCACGCTCGGTTCTTGCGGTAACGACGATGCAGAATTGCAGAAGGCTTTCCGCGATGTTTGCGATGACTTCTTCACTCGCCGCCGCGACCAGCTCGACATTCAGGAACAAGCTCGCCAGAACAACTTGCAGAAGAAGATTCTCCTCTGCGAACAGGCCGAAGACTTGCTCACCGACTTGAACGATCAGACAGTCGTCGCTTCGATGAACAAGGTCAAGCACTTCCGCCGCCTTTGGAAGGAAGTCGGTGCCGTTCCTCGCGAACACTCCGAAAAGATCTGGAAGCGCTTTAACACAGCTTGCGATCAGGTGTTTGCCTTCGGCCGCAAGGACGAAAAGAAGGAAGAAGCTCCTGTAGCAGCAACCGAAGCATAAGCTAAAGAACGTCATCCGTGAGGCCAAAGTGCCGACGGTTGGTGAGTTCGCCGAACCATAGATCAACAGCATTTACCCCGGCCTCAGTGCCGGGGTTTCTTTTTAAGCCACCAGCTGTCCACCTTTTTTCTATTTTTGTGCGCGTATAGGTAGCACAAAATGAAATTTCCTCCTTGGACAAGTGTAAGCGAAGCCGCCCGTCTCCTCAAAAACGGAGAGGTTGTCGCCATTCCGACAGAAACAGTTTACGGGCTCGCCGGTAACGCATTCGAGCCCAAAGCACTCGCCAAAATTTTCGCAGCCAAAGAACGCCCCACGTTCGACCCGCTGATAGTCCACATCGCCGATATCGCCCAGCTGACCGACATCGCAAAAGATATTCCCGACAGCGCCTACAGACTCGCCGAAGCCTATTGGCCTGGCCCGATGACCATAATCCTCCCCAAAAAAGATTGCATCCCCGACCTCTGCACAAGCGCCCTCCCCTCTGTCGCCGTGCGCTTCCCGAGCCATCCAATTGCACAAGCTATCATCAAGGAATCCGGGCTCCCGCTAGCCGCCCCTAGCGCAAACCTCTTTAAGCATGTAAGCCCCACGACCGCTGAACATGTTGCAGCCCAGCTCGCCGACCGCATCGCAGGCATTGTCGATGGCGGCCCCTGCTCCGTTGGCGTCGAAAGTTCGATTATTTCCCTTGTCGGCGAACCGACTGTGATGCGACCCGGCGCCATCACGCCCGAAATGTTCAAAGCGGTGCTCGGCGAAGTCGCCATCAAGGAATCCACATCCAAGCCGGGCCAGCCAATGCTTGCACCCGGACAATGCGATACACATTACCGCCCGCAAGTCCCGCTTTACTACGGTGAAATCCCGGCAGGCTACGCGCTCCCCGAACACACCGTCCGTATTGCATTCGGCACACAGCAAGGCCCGATTCCTGCTACCGTAAATTTGTCAGCTACAGGCGACATGGTCGAAGCAACATCCAAGCTTTACGCATTCATGCACGACCTTGACAAATCCGAATACGACCTGATTCTCGTCGATCCCATCCCGAACACAGGCGTCGGCATGGCGCTAAATGACAGGCTTAAGAGAGCTAGTATAAAGAAGTTACTAGTTAGTTAGTAGTTACTTCGCCCTTCGGGCTAGTTACTAGAACTTAGTTACTAGTTACTAGTTACTAGAAGAATCTAAAAGAAAAATCTAGTAACTAGTAACTTGAAACTTAGAACTGCGACGAAGTCGCCCTAGTAACTCAGAACTCTGAACTCTCAACAGAGCCGTAGGCTCCTCATATCGGGAACAGCGGGTAGTGTTCCTTGGTGTACGTGCGCGTGAAAGCGTTGAAATGCCACCATTCGCTCGGGAGCATCACCCAGCCAGCACGCTTCATGATATTGCGAAGCATATTGCGATTATCAATTTGAGTTTGCGTCAGGCGCCCGGATTCAAGAGCCTCAGCCTCGCCCACAGCCCCCGCACAACGTTCAAACGAATCGAAATCGGCGCCCATATCCACCATCACGCCCGCGCTATCAGCAAGTCCCAAATCAAGAGCAAGTCCGTAATTATGGAGTCCGCCCGTTTTGCCAGACGAAACAAAATGGCTGTAAGGCGTTCCCGCCACAGAACTCTTGAGAACCGATTGCGCATACAAAGGACGCGCCGCATCAAAAATTACAAGAGAATACCCCGGCAATTCCTTCGCGATAATAGAAAGTGCGCGCCTTAGCTTTGGCAACGCATCTCTATGCACAAACGCACGCTGGAAGCCGCAATACATGTCGTGTCCCGTCACATTGTTAAATGTCGCATAGCGCAAATCCATGCGAATGCCACGCATGTACGTAATTTCGACCAAATTAGAATCGTGCGTCGCGTAATCAATCCACTTCTTTGCAGAAGTGCAATAACGCAACGGCTTTTCAGGCTTCGGCGGAACAAACAAAGAATCGGTCACATGCGCATACGAGAGAACAGCAAAGAAGAAAATAGATAAGAAAAAACGATTCATAAAAAAGCTGGTATGAGGTATGAGCACGGGGCTTACGCCCCTCTGGGGTCATGGGCATTGCCCAAAGCGTAACAACTTCCTACTGTCTACTTCCTACCGCCTACTAATTATATTCCCAATTGCACTTCGACGCCAAAATCGATATTTAACCCCATGCCCTTTGCAATAAACGGCACTAAGTCAAAACCGTTGGCGCTATTTTTGTCGTTATCACGAACAACCCATGAGCGTTCACGCCAGTTTTGAGAGCCAAGGAACCTAAGCGCACCCACATCGAGTTTCGAGAAGATGTTGTCCACTTCCAGATAGAATCTTGCATGCTTAAAGAAGAACTTCGACTTGGTCAAATCCAAGTTCACACGAATATCCGTTCTGTACAAATCCGTAAACTGGTTGTAATCCTTAAGTTCACGAGTTCCGCTCTTGCCATCCGAAGCGGACTTCACCGAGTAAAAATAAAGCGGTCTATGCCATGCCGCATGATGCGTCAAAATCACGGACACAATGGAATCCTTACGCGGATAAAACCTAAAGTGCGAAACTACATCCAAACGAGAGTTCGCTTCCCACGGCAAAGACTTACCGCCCTTCAGTTCGTATTCACCGTAAACAGAACTTGCGTTCATAGCCATCGAGAAGTGATGAGAAGTCTTCCATTCCACAGAACCAGTGGCACCAGAAACCCAAGCGTAATCAATCGGAGTCACATCCTTGTAATTAGCAAAGGCCTTAGGCAACGGAAGCAGCGGATCGGCATAGAAACGTCCAAAGCCAGCCAACTGGGCCACCAAGTACTTAGAACGATAACCAGCGCCCAACTTGAGGGACGTTCCCGATTCCAAGCGGCCCGTCAAATCACCTTCATCAAAATAATGTTTCCAGTCCGCACGATACGCTACATTTCCAAAGAGTCTCCAATAGGCAGAATCTTTTTTCGACAAATTGCGTTCCATATCGAACGATGCCGTCGGGCGAGCGTTATGGTCAGCCGCATCGGCAACCGCACCCACAGAAATCATATGTTCGGAATAACCATTTTTCCAGTCAAGCGTTACAGCACCAGATAAGATACCCGTTTGATATTTGCTGCTTTCATCACCACCAGGAATCAGATAACTGCGTTCAACCATATGATGTTCATAAAGAACAGCTCCACGCAAATCGGCACCAAAGATATCGGCATGGAAATCCTTGTCTGCACCCACACTCAGCGTTGTATGCGTTTGGTTATAACCATCAATAAAGGTTCTATCCGCATCTTCGATTCTCTTACCCGTTTCTTTACGGAATCCAGTCGTATCGCGCAAAGAATCGCTCAAGCTTTCACGAACAAGACCAGCATGGAAACTTGCGCCAAACTTCGAAGCGTATTCAGCTTCCACCACCAAGTAACGTTGAGAACCTTCGACGATATCTATTGAATTGGTACGACTATAACTATTTGTCGTATCTTGACGGATTCGATATTCGTCCGAGCTGTACAATGTACGCAAAGCCCATGTCGCATTTCCCAGCGAATCAGAACCATTCAACTGTGCATAAATATCAAAAGCAGAAAGGTCAAACGGATCCGACGACTTCACCTTATCGTCGCTAGATTTTTTATCGCTACGCTTGAATGTCGTGTAGAACTTTTCTCCAAGAATCTTGAGAATGTCAGCATCAAGAGTGCGGAACGCAAAGCGGAAACTATCCCAAAAGAAGAACGGCGCATCGAGCAAAACTTCGCGCTGAGAAATCGTAGCAGAACCTCTCAAGCCCCATTCACCACTTGTCTGTTCCGGAATAAACTGGATTGAAGTCGCAAGGCCCTGTCCAAGAGGCCCCTGACCGTAATGATCATGGACTTCGATACCGCTCAACGTATGCGGGTTTATAACCGAAAGATTGTTCGGAAAACCTACATCCAGATGACGCATGTTCGGAATGCGAAGACGCCCCAAATGATATGCGACATCGCTCGCACGGGAACCTTGATAATACAAAGCGCTGCTAAAATCTTTCTGTCCCGAGATGCCAGGCATCTGGCTCAAGTGTTCCGTCAAGTCAAAACGCATGCCCGCAGCATCTTCAAGCTTGTCAATCTGAATAGTGCGTTCTACGTCCCACTTGATGGGTTCGCCATCACCGATAACCGTAGTGGCGCCAAGATTCGTGACATTAGTGCTAAGCGTAATCACCATGTCCATGAGGTCTGCAAAGTCCTGTAATTCTACAAAGACGCTATCAAAGCCTTCTTTCTTGAACACAAGCGTCGCATTCTTGGAATCCACCGAGAACTCAAATCGACCGCGAGAATCAGTCGTTCCAACCGGCTTACCAGACTTGTAAGTAACAGCGACATCCTTGACAGGCAAATCAGATTCGGCTTCAAGAACGACACCGATAACCATTGTTGGCGAAGCCGCAAGGGCCCCTACGATGAGAAACAGGACAAAACAGAAAATAAGGCGAAATTTCATGCCTTCAAAATAGATAATTTACGCAAAAAAAATTTCGCCATTCTGCAAACATCGGTTATATTATACGCATGCTTAAAGTTTATTTAGTCCAAATGGATAGCGCCAAGGGCTCCAAATCCGAAAATATCGCCCGAGCAAAGTCCTTGATTCTCGATGCCCGCCCCACCAAAGGGAGTCTTATCCTTTTGCCCGAAATGTTTGCCACGGGCTACATCCCCGCAGATCTAAATTCCGCCGCCGAGGATTTCAGCACGAATACCGCAGGCGAAACTGCACGAACGCTCTCCGAAATCGCCGACGCCACAAGCTGCACCATCATGGGCGCAGGCATCACACGCGCTCCCAAAGGATTCTACAACCACGTCAGCATTTACGCCCCGCACTCCCCCAAGGAACGCTGTGGCTACGACAAGATGAACTTGTTTTTCCCGGAACGGGACGCATTCACGCCTGGCAACAGAATTAATTTATTCGCTCTACAAAACTGGAAAATAGCTTCGTTTATCTGCTACGACTTGCGGTTCCCCGAAATTTTCCGTGAAGCGACCAAGCAAGGCGCAAACCTCATCTCGATCCAAGCAGCCTGGCCCGCCAAAAGACGCGCCCACTGGGAAACACTCCTCAAGGCCCGCGCCATCGAAAACCAAGTCTACATTGCTGCCGTAAACGCCGTGAGCACCAGCCCCGACACTCAGGCTCCTCTCGCGGGCACGTCACTCATCATATCGCCCAACGGAGACGTTATCGCCGAAGCCACATCCAACGAAGAAACGGTCATTTCTGCCGAACTGGACCTGCTAGCCGAACGAAATTACCGCAAATCATTCCCCGTACTCGACGGAATAGTCCCTCCAGATTTGATTTAAAGATTTTCAAGCGGCAGTCAAGCAAAAAAAATCCTTGGACAACCAATCAACGCCAACCTATTGAGTAGCAACGAGTTAGCGTTTTCTTTTTATATATTTGTCAAAAAATTTTCTTTTACGCTTATCCTCCCGCGCACGAAAAAGATTATTTTTTACTTACATGTTTAAAATCAATGAGGTTTTAAAATGGCAACGTCAAGTAACATCGATTACGCAAAAGAGCTCATCAAAGCGGGCCTAAAACGCGAGCTGATTCTAAAAATCACCTCCATTTCCGAACACGAATACAGCATTCTCCAGCGCGAACTTCTCGCTACAGCTTAATTTGCAGCTCATTTTAAACATTCCCGCCCAAAAGGCGACCGAAGGTGCCTCACGCAAGGCTGCCGTTATCGCTTGTTACAAGGACGGGAGTCTTTTGCTCGACGCGAGGGACAACCTCAAGCCGGCCAGATTCACCATGCTTCCGTCCGACAATTTTCCGTGGACGGAATTCATCGAAAAACTACTTGCCGCCTGGCAACTCTGCGATTATAGCGATGTTCCAGAAGCATTCAAACCCATCAGGCAAATTCCGACATTTGTCATTGAAGGGCTCCCCAGCGAACCTGTCTCGCAACAGCTCAAGGTTCTAGCCACGTTGCGTTCGCAGGGGTATTTCGCCCCACTCACAAGTTCTGGCAAATAAAGTCCCGAATACAAAAAAAAGAAAGTGTCCTCTCCTAATCCAAATCGACCAAACATCGACCATAATCGAAGACACTTTCTTTATTTTTCCAAGGAGAATCCACCCTACCATCTCCTAATGATAATTATACTTTTTTTTGTTCAATATGTATTATTATTTAAAAACTATTTTTCTAACCAAAATAAACATTTCCCAAATAATATATATTCACGTTGTACAACATTTGGGGTTGTCGCATTATGAACTTTATCAAGTATTTTAGCAAACAACGTTGGTTCATGGGGAAAAACAGAACCATCGCAAGCACCGAAACGCTAGACTCCACAGAAGCCGGCGGCACGCGCATCAAGCTTATCAAGGTTTCGTTCGACGATGGCGAAAGCGATATCTATACTTTTATCGACGACGAGAACGCGATTGGAAAAATTCTCGAAGACGCATTCCTCGATGGTTCACAGCAATCCGTCTTCTCCGGCGACTCGGGATTTTTCTCGTTCCGCATTACAGCACCGCTCCCCAAGACGCCACTGGCAAGCATCAAGCCCGTTTCGAAAGAACAAAGCAATTCTGCATTTTGCGCACCAGGTAAATTTTTCTTTAAGCTTTATCGCAGGCTCGAACCGGGGTTACACCCCGAAGCAGAAATTCTCGAAGCCATGAACAAAGCCGACAGCCGCCGCATTCCGAGACTTTATGCCGTCTGCAATTACAAAGCTAAAGGTGGAGAAGTTTATACTTGGGGAATCCTCGAAGAACATTTTGCAGGCGCCAAGGACGCTTGGACTGAATTTTGCAACAACATGGATAGCACGGACGCTTTCCAACTCGGCATGTCCACCGCACAAATGCACGAAAGCTTAAAACCGCTAAGCGGTCCCAAATACAGCAACGTCGATCCGCCTTTTGACAAGCTGGAACAATTGCTAAAAAAATCAACGGACACCGAATACGCCCCGCTACTACGCAAACGCCTCCCGGAGTTGCGCATCCGCTACAGCGACTTGCTCCGCGAAACATTCAGCGACAAGACGATAAAAAAACAGCGCATCCACGGGGATTACCACTTGGGTCAAGTGCTTATTACGCAAAGCGCCAATGGCACCAAGCACTTCGAGATAATTGACTTTGAAGGCGAACCCACACGCAGCCTGGATTACAGGCGAACCATCCGCTCCCCCGCAGTCGATATTGCTGGCATGTTGCGCAGTTTTGCCTATGCTAGCGCCGTTGCCAAGACCGATCCGACAGAAGCATGCCAAGCTTTTATCATGGGATATTCCAAGGTTTCCGGGATTTCAGCACAAACCATTGAAAAGGAATGCAAGCCTTACATTTTGGCAAAAGCCATCTACGAAGCCTGTTACGAACTGGAATTTCGCCCCAACTGGTTCTGGATCCCCGCCAAAGCACTGCTAGAACTGTAATGAATCGCGCACGGTACTGCGTCGCGACTATATATTTTTTATATTTGGCGCCATCATGACACCAGAAGAAATGGAACAGTTACTCCGCAAGGAAGCCGCAGAACTCGTCAAAACCGAGCCGCTTTCTAAGTTGATGCTCGAAGAGCAAATCCTTAACCGCAAGAACTTTGCGGATATGCTTGGAGTAACCCTCGCCTGTCAACTCGCCGGTGAAGTCATCGATCGCGCAGAACTCGAGAAGATGTTCAGCGTCATGTACGAAAA
>JAEEGJ010016905.1_pt1 | contig 16622 bp, 14 predicted proteins | sample 8958761 | NCBI WGS metagenome assembly JAEEGJ01 (sample SAMN16246546, study PRJNA631951) | gut metagenome | biome: gut microbiome; feature: rumen; material: RS-attached | host: Bos | place: Iran: Karaj | collected 2018-10 | reverse complement strand
ATTCTCATCCTTGTTCGGACCGTATCTTACGATATAGTCGATATGGCCGAGCACATCAAAGTTCTCAAACTTAAGAAGATTCTCGTACATACGCGTAAAATAAAGTCCGTATGCCTCTTCCTCCGTCTTATCCTTAAAATATTCCGGATAGTATGGATCGACTTTATCCACAGTATGAATGCTGGCAATGATCAAATCAAACTCATGGCTCTTGGCATATATGGCATTGTTCCTGACCTCATCAAGATCAAGGCCGAGTTCGACACCGAAACCTACCCTTATCTTATCCTCATACTTCGCCCTCATGGTCAAAAGCTCATAAAGATAAGCATCGGTATTAAGGTCGAATATTCCTTCTTCGCCCTCCAAATAAGGATAGCCGTAATCCATATGCTCGGTAAAGCTTATGTTGGTAAGCCCCTTATCTATGGCCGAAAGGATCATATTCTCCATCGAATCCTTCGCATCACCCGAGTATGTGGAATGCATGTGCTGATCACTTAGTATCGCCATTATTGTCCTCCTTAGTATTATCACCCTCTGTTATATGTCCTGATTTGCTCTTTTTGATAAACACAATCACAAGACATATGACTATTATACCTGCGAGGGCACCACATGCGCAATACACCCATTTGGATATTGATGTATTAACGAGTAATATACTCATGTTATTGCCGTCTGCAAGGACTATCTTAAACATTCCCATTTCTTCGACAGGCATCTTTAAATATCCGTTGCCATTATCTATATATATATCATAAGACTTAATATTTTCCGGAGCCTGCACTCTTATACGATGGTTTGCATTTCCGTCATCGGGTATTGTAACTTCCCACCTCTCAATTAGTCTCTTTGCAACATTGTCGCTGACGCTCTTACCTGCAGGAATATCCTTATATTCATCACACTCAGGTTTCTGACCGTCCTTAAATCTTCCGTCTATAAGAAGCATCGACTGGCCGTTACCTCTTAATCTTGTTGACGCAATGGTTGTTAAGAACCTGCACTCTTCTCCCGTTATCTCAACATCTTCGGTTATATTGTCAAGCTCGTCCGTACTCCATTTGATATAGTGTTCTTCATCCACATTAGAGTCGGGATACATTTCGGTTCCAATACTTTCACCGTATCCTATATTAAGCCTTCCCACTTCATTATCTCCTGACAGAAAAGCCACGGCTATTGTCTTAAAGTTCGCAGGTATGCCGGGTAACCGACACAGTTCATCGAAGCTTACGGGATCCGCCATTCCTTCATAACTTATCCTGTCTATACCTCCTAAGGTCTGCGAGCAGAAATGATTATCCTCTATGTGATAATTATCGCTTACCTCTCCGGCAACCGCTCCTATGAAGCTGTCTCCGTCCGTTATGGACGGCATTGATACACACTGCCTTATATTACAACCGTATCCTGCAATACCTCCTATATACTGAGTACCGGAGAGTATACATTTGGAGTAACTGTTATGGATATCCGAAACCGAACTTCCGGCTATTCCACCTACATATCCACCGGATGTACTTATGATCCTGCCGTAATTACCACATCCCGTTATGATACCCATCTCCTGCAGTCCGCTTAAGCCGCCGGAATAACTTTTATGCGATGTGATTCTTCCGTTGTTGACATCGTTTCTTAATACACATTTGGTCTTATATACCGCTCCTGCCTTGGAATCCTTGATACCCGTGGTATCACTCTCTAAATCAAAGTCATACTCTATGGCCATCGTACCTGCTATTCCCGCAGTATCTATATCACCGTATACGGCGCCGTTATTGGTACAATCAGCTATCGTACCCTGTGTAGAGTTAAGTGCCACATCCAGGGATTCATCTTCATATACGGCTTCATAATCCATGTTAAGCGCTGTACTTAATGCATCCGTAAATAACAGCATAATTGAATTGAAGCTGTCATTGACCTTCTGCATATCATCGGTTAAGACACTGCTTGAGTTGTTAAGTTCATTGTTAAGCTGTCCCATGTTATCTGACATGCCCTGTAATGCGGCCATAAATGAACTTGTACGTGACCTGTATCCGTCGCTTAGATATGGCAGAGTAATATCTTCCCTGTCACTTAAGTTACTGATAATGCCATCCACATCCGAAGCCGCTTCCGACAGATTATCACCCGCATCCGATAAAGCATCCATAGCAGACTGCGTCGATTCCGCAGCATCCGAAGACATCTCGCCTTCATGTGCCGCTATTATTTCGGCCATTATGTCGGCATCGTCCTTAACATCACCTTCATATGTGTGCGAAGGATGTTGTACCGCATACTGCGCATTTGCGTATGCCTTGGCACCTGCAGTATCTCCCGGATTGTTCTGCAAATACTGCTCATAATATCCGTTATATTCATCGCTGTTAGTCTTTATTCGATTCTTGGCTGCATCATATCTGACAGTCTCTTCGTCAGACATATAGTTATATATATTCGCTGCATCCGCAGCATCCGCCAATGCATCAGCAGCCTTACCTACGTTAGATGCCGCATTCTTGCTCTGATCTATTGCACCGCCATCCTTAGATGATTCGTCTATAGCATAATCCACACGACCCAACGTGTCATTGGCAGCCCCGGTTAAACCGTTGGCCCAACTTATTGTCTCACCCGAAAGATAATCTATGTCAGCCAGTGCGTCATTTGTGAATTTCTGTATTAAAGACAGTCTCTCAGTAATTACATCCGATTGATTATCCGAATCCGTCAACGTGCCCGATATAAGATCATGTAGTTCATTGATATTGGTGTTAAGTTTGCTTATGATATCCTCTGACAGATCCATATCCACATAAGGCTCCGCCTGACCGACAATACCACCCACATCCTTTCGTCCGAGTATCTTACCTTCATTGGTGCATCCGTGCACATATCCGCTCTGTCTGCCGACTATGCCGCCTACGTTGTATCCCACATGCTCATATCCCACATTACCCGGATTGTTGCAGTATTCCACAACGCCCATGGAATATCCTGCGATTCCGCCGATATCTATCGAACTGTTAGCAGCATTAAGTTCCTTGGCCTCACTGCCGTTACCGCTTATATCCAATATACCGCTAAGATACCTGTCCACATCTATATCATCAAAGTCAGCCTTTTTATCCTCATTGGTGGTATTGATTTCCGCTTCATTACTGCATCTGTATATTCCACCGGCATTGGCCCCCGCAATACCGCCAACATAGTGCTGGCCCGATATCCGTCCGTACGAGGTACAATCCATCACTCTTCCGACAGATTCGTTATATCCCGTTATACCTCCGACATAGTCATGCCCCTTCACTATACCGATAAATTTACAGTCCTTAATAAGACCGTAATTATCTCCTACTATACCTCCCATTACCATCTGCTTGCTTGCAGGTGTGATATTGCCTCCCATGGTCAGATTCATAACCGTCGCGGAAGGTGTAGTCTTACATATGAATCCTGCAAAACTGCGAGTGTCTGAGTATAGAAATCCGTCTATCTTATGGCCACATCCGTCGAACACTCCGCAGAATATTGACATCGGCTCATATCCGGTACCTGCAAGAGTAATGTCTGAAGTAAGCTTGACATATTTGTTTTCGGAATAGCTGTTAATGTTACATTTCGATGCAAATTCAATCAGTTCTTCTGCCGTGGAAATCTCGACTGTCACCCATTCGACGGTATCTGCATCATAATCGGTCGCCTCTTCCATAATACCTCCGTGAGGCATATCATCGGCATTGTCATTAGTTTCTTTTGGCTCTTTTGATTCAACCGGATTATTCTCTGATAAGTTAACCGTGGCATATGCACACATCGGAGTTAAAGCATATGACACAAGTATCACTACGTTTATGATGCATACGAATTTCTTAATCAGGGGCATACGATATCTATTCTTCATCATTTACCTCCTCCTTATTAAGTTCCTTCACATCTCCGCTCTCAACATATGCGTTAATATCGCCTCTGACTATACCTCGCATATAACCGGTGAACACACCGTTTATCTCTCCTCTTACAAATCCGTCCACTCTTGTGATACCCGACAGTTCCTTCTGCCTAATCGGCATATTCATTACAAAAGCCGTACGTGCGATAACCTTATCACCCACAAGAAGTATCTGCGGCAGCACAAACATTGTTATAAATATGGATATGATCGTTCCTCTTCCCAATGTCTGCCCGATATTATATATAGCTACATCGGATGTTAATCTGCCTATTGTTATACCGGCAAAGGCAAGCATCGGTCCGGAAGTAATAATAGTCGGGAATGAGAGATTCATCGTATCTATTATTGCTTCCCGCCTGTCCATACTCTCTCTTAATTCGGTATATCTGCTGGCTATTACAATGGCATAGTCGATATTTGCACCCATCTGGATGGAGCTGACTATCAGATAACCAAGGAAGAATATATTCTGATGCATTATCGTGGAGAATGAGAAATTGATCCATATACATCCCTGTATCACGGCAATAAGAAGTACCGGCATTCCGGCCGACTTAAATGTGAACAGAAGCACCACCAATACGACAAGTATTGACACTATATTTACGACCTTATTATCTCTTGAAAAAGTATTGCGCAAATCAAGCTGACTGACGCACTCTCCGCATAATAATACCTTGCCTCCCGGATAATACCTTGATGCCATCTCATGCATACGATCAAGGAATACATATGTCTCATCCGACTCCTCGGGAAGAGTAAGATATACTAAGATTCTTGAATAGTTCTCACCCTTAAGCTGTCTTTTAGCAAACATCATCTGCCTGTAGGCATCATCAAGTGTCTTATACAGATCATCATCAAGCGTCACATATCCCTCATCCACTTCCTCTTTAACGAAGATGAACATATCGATAAGTGGAACCTTGTATGACTCAAGTCCGTTGACAACCTTCGCATAGTCCTTATCGTTTATGGCATAAGCCGCATATATTAATTCCGCAACTTCATAATCAAGATCGATAAGTTCGGAGAACTGTCTTGGTGTTAACTTATCGGCAAGCATATAGCCGTCTATTGCTTCGATATTTGCGAGTCCCTGACAATAATCAACCTCTTCTCGACTCTCAAGTTCCGCAATAAGCCTCTTCTCAGCATCATAATTGCCGGTAGGAACCATCATGGCAACAAGATTTGGAGATTCGAAGTTCTCACCAATCATTCTCTCCGCCACCTGTACTTCATTCTCTATGGGCGGAATGACCGTAGAATAACCGTATACGTAATTACATTTATCCGATACGAAGAAAGCAGATACGATTATAACTGCAAATATCGGCGGGATAAAGAATCTCGTTGCATATGCAAATTTTCCCACAAAAGGTATCTTGGGGATAAAGTTCTTATGCTTGGTCTTCTCCATAAGATCGGCAAATATCATTATCACACCGGGCATAAGCAGGAATACTCCGACCAGTGACAATAATATTGCCTTGATAAGCACAATACCCATATCCGGACCCATCTTATACTGCATGAATGTCATGGCAATAAGACCGCCTATTGTGGTAAGCGAAGATCCCGATATCTCGGGTATGGCTTTGGACAATGCAGTAATTACAGCCTCTCTTGGCTCTTTATCCGCATGTTCTTCTTTGTATCTGTTAAGGAATATGATCGCGTAATCGATAGAAAGTGCCAACTGCAACACAATTGTCACCGAATCGGATACGAAAGATATGGTACCGAATATGAAATTCGTGCCCATCTGCAACAATGCAGATGCACCGAATGTAATTAACAAAACCGGTATCTCGGCATATGCCTGAGTTGTAAGCAACAGCACCGATAAGACTATAACAACAACTATGGCAGAGATGACCTTCATCTCATCATTGATAAGATTGGCCTGTACATTACCCAGACTTGTCTTAAGATAACAGTCATAAGGTCCAATATATTCTTTGACCTTATCAAGCGATTCCAAACATCTGTCATCTTCTTCAGGATATATAAACGTTATATTAAAGCAGCCCGAACCATTATTATAGTGTTTGGCACTGTCATCATAATCTACGGAGAATACGCCGTCTATACGTTTAATATCATCTCTTATCTTCTCTCCCTGTTCATAAGAGATGTTTGCAACCATTACGGTACAGCTGCCGTAGGTTACGAATTCCTCCTCCATAAGATCAAGGCCCTGTCTGGTTTCTGTAGACTGTGGAAGATACGCCGCCATGTCATTCTCAACACCAACCCAGTTCCTTGCAATAACTGAAAATATCGCCAATATACCGAATACAAGGAAGAAAAGATTCCTCTTATCCACTATAAAAGCACAAACCTTAAGTATTATTGAACCCCCCTGCTGTTCCCTGATCTCGTCTTTGTTCAACTATCTCATCTTCTTTCTGCTTTATTAGATCGGTTCTGATATTTTATTTAGGTTTTATAAGAAACTATGAAATTATTTTACTTAAGTTATTCTGCAATGCCCTTGCCACTTCCGGCTTGTTCATTGAATACACATGTATGTGATTAACTCCGTTGGCTATAAGATCTATTATCTGATCCGTGGCATAGGCTATTCCTGCCTGCTGCATTGCCTCAGGGTTGTCTCCGAAGCGATCCACAAGATTTCTGAATCTCTCAGGCATGTTGGTGCCTGACATAGCTATTGCATTTGCTACCTGGCTCGCTCTGGTAATCGGCATGATACCCGGAATTACAGGAACCGTAATTCCCTTATCTTTAACCCTGTATAAGAAATTGTAGAAGATATTGTTATCAAAAAACATCTGCGTAGTCAGAAAATCACAGCCCGCCTCAACTTTAAGCTTAAGATGGTCTATATCCTCTGCTTTGTTGACCGCATCTACATGGCCTTCGGGATAACATGCTCCTCCTATGCAGAAGGCATCGTCACCCGCATAGGCTTTAATCTCCTGTATAAGTTCAGATGCATAATGATAATCCGTAAAAGGTTCGCCTTCAAAATCCTTGGGTTTATCGCCTCTAAGCGCTAAGATATTCTCAATGCCGGCAGCCTTCATATCATCGATGGCCGAATGAATATCCGCCTTCCTGGCTCCGACACAGGTAAGGTGTGCTATGGTTGCCACACCGTACTTATTCTGTATATCGCTTGCTATCTTAAGTGTATTGCCTCTTGTGCTTCCGCCCGCACCGTAAGTCACACTCATATAACTGGGATTAAGACCTGCCACACCCATTGCGGCATTATACACATTATCGAAATTGCCTCCGGTCTTGGGAGGGAACACTTCAAAAGAAAGCGTAATCTTATTCCCGTTAATCAACTCTTTAATCTTCATTAACTTCTCCTTATAACAGAAAACGAGCCGTATATACATACGGCCCGCTTGCTCGGAGTGACAAGATTCGAACTTGCGACCTCCGCCTCCCTAAGACGGCGCTCTAACCAAACTGAGCCACACCCCGTTTTATTGCCACGGACTATTCTAACAGAACTTTACAAACTAATCAAGCCCTAATTCTTCATCAATATCATCCGCAATATATGCATACTCTCCCATCTTTGATTTTGCCTCATTCATGGTCTGTAAATATGCCTCTGCTCCGGGATTATCAGCCTTTAAATATCCCTTGTATAAGAAGGCTGCTTCATAATAATCCGCAATGGCATAAGGAACGGTAAGCTCAGGCTTTTCAGCCTCAGTAACGCCCAATGTTCTGTTCTCATACACTGATTCAAGCAATCTCTGGTATCCGCTGTAATTCATACGGCGAATAAGATCCTCTGCCGAACTTTCCGTATAAAACGTGTTCGTTCTTGGAGACGTCTGTACTATGAATGCAACCAAAAGGAAAAACAATATCACCGTAAGCACGATGATTATTATGTTCAGTAAACTGCTTTTCTTATCTTTTACCTTTTTATTGTTCGCCGCGTTAGTCTGCACAGGCTGCGTCGTCTGTGTATTCTGAGCCGTTGCTTTTCCGGTTCCGGGCTTCTTAACATATATATTATTTGCCACGTGCATAGCCCTCCTCTAATAACAACTGCTTCTTGGCCTTATTAAGGGTATAAAAACTTTCCATCTCTTCATCCGTAAGATTAAAATACCCCTTAACCAATGTATTTACATGTGCCTCCACTCTGTTAATGAAGTCACGCGTTCTGTCATCATAATATTTCTTGATCTCATACTCGGAAGTGGGATTGGCATATCCGTGAAGCCTGTCAACCAATTCTGTAACCGATTCTATCGCGTCGGAGTCATCTATATATGAATCCTCATCCAGAAGATAATTCATATATTCCATGAATGAATAGTAAGTATGGCAGGCATTGTATACCATGTAATACTCGGGAATGACATCGGAATATGATATCCTGTTACGCTGCATGTAATGATACAGATTCATGTATTCATCGGCATCCATGAGTTTATTGACCTGCGCACGGTGTTCGGTTGCATGCTTGGCCACAATTCTCTCTTCTCTGTATTCCCTTATATCATAATGACTGCTGATACCGAGCATAGTAGCAGCTATAAGTGCAACCAAAACAGCAATAACGGTTATACGTGCGGTAAAACTGTTAAACTTCTTGCTGTTGGCAAGCACTTCAGCCCTCGTGGAATCAAAGGCCGCATTGTACTTGCGCATATCTTTGGTATGCTTCTTGACGAATTTATTCTCTTTACCGCAATATGGGCAGACAGCATCTTCTATTCCCAAATTGCTTCCGCAATACTCACATTTCATTTCTGCACCTTGTTATTTGTATTTACTCTTATACTTTAAGGCAATCTTCTCGCATTTATCATATTGAACATTGCCGTATTCACTCGTAACCTTATCCTTAAGCTCTTCCATGTCCGCATCGGTGTATCCGAGTCTGTTGTGCAGAACATCGATAATATACTCAACATACGGCTTAAGAATTTCTTCCTCTTCCTCAGCAACCTTGTCAACGGAATTGGTCTTATAATTCTCATAATAGTAATAGAAGCAGTAATACGTCAGATTCTTGGCGTAATAATCACTCCATCCCTCGGACTCTATCTTCTCCAGAGTCTCTTTTACCTGTAAGTAGTCCTGATACTTTCTGGCGAAATTATAGTGCTTCCATTCCCATACATTGTGACTGCTTGTTTCATCGGAGAATATCGTTGCGACAAGCTTATCATAGTCACCTGACTCATATATCTCGTCATATATAGGGAAATTGTCACGCTGCCAGCTCATCTCCTTAAGCATATCATCGCCTGAAGCATTGCCGGTATCCCTTATCTTATTCTCAATATGCCTTGCAACCAGCAGATAAACTACTGCAAGGATTATCATGATAACCAGGGTTTTGACAATTATCTTGACTAACTTAAGATAATTCTTACCGTATCCCGCCGCTGCTTCCTCATCAACATTATCAAGACGCTGCCTGACATCATCAAGCTTATTCATGTACTGTGCTTCCGCACCGGTCTCGTTGATATAACCGCAATGAGGACATTTCGGCTCACTTATATCCATCTCAGCCCCACAGTTGGGACACTTATATAAATTATTCATATCATCCTATCAGTGGTGGAATAAGCGAACTCCGTTGCATACCATTACCATGCCGTACTCATCCGCCGCATTTATAACTATGTCGTCACGTACCGAACCGCCGGGCTGTACGATGTACTTAACTCCGCTCTTGGCAGCTCTGTCGATATTATCCGAGAATGGGAAGAATGCGTCCGAACCGAGTACTACATCCGTAGCCTTGGATAACCATGTCTCCTTCTCTTCCTTGGTAAAGATTGAAGGCTTTTCGGTAAAGAAATGCTCCCACTTACCGTCTGCCAGAACATCCATATAGTCATCACCAATATAATTGTCTATGGCATTGTCTCTGTCGGGTCTTCCTATGTCCTCCTTAAAAGGAAGATTCAATACCTTCGGAGACTGGCGCAAAAGCCAATTGTCAGCCTTGCTGCCCGCAAGTCTTGTACAATGTACTCTTGACTGCTGTCCTGCGCCTATACCTATTGCCTGACCGTCCTTAACAAAGCATACCGAATTTGACTGAGTATACTTAAGTGTAATCAAAGCTATCTTCATATCATCCTTAACGGAATCGGGAAGATTCTTATTCTTTGTAACAATGTTCTCAAGTAAGCTGTTATCTATAGGGAGCTCATTACGTCCCTGCTCAAATGTGATACCGTATACCTGCTTATGTTCGATCGGCGCGGGACGGTATGAAGGGTCGATCTGAATGATATTGTAGTTGCCCTTCTTTTTACTCTTAAGGATCTCCAAAGCTTCCTCAGAATATCCCGGAGCTATGATACCGTCAGATACTTCTCTCTTGATAAGATTGGCGGTACATGCGTCACACTCATCGGACAATGCGATAAAGTCACCGAAACTGCTCATTCTGTCAGCGCCTCTTGCTCTGGCATAAGCGCTTGCAAGGGGTGTAAGTTCGCCCAGATCATCCACCCAGTAAATCTTCTTAAGTGTATCGTCAAGCGGTCTTCCTATTGCTGCGCCTGCAGGTGATACATGCTTAAAAGAAGTTGCAGCCGGAAGTCCCGTAGCCGCCTTAAGCTCACTTACAAGCTGCCAGCCGTTAAAGGCATCAAGGAAATTGATATATCCCGGCTTGCCGTTAAGCACTGTAATGGGAAGTTCGCTTCCGTCTCCCATAAATATCTTGGAAGGCTTCTGATTGGGGTTACAACCGTATTTCAGTTCCAGTTCTTTCATGGTCTTTCTCCGTTTTCTTATTTGTTCTTATTGACAATTCTGGTCTCGTAACTGCCTGTTGCTATGTCTATATATCTTACAAACAGGCTGACCTTATTCTCTTCGTTAAGGCTGTTCCATACCTTGTCGGTAAATTCGTCAATTCCGCCCTTAATCTCGATCCACTCGGGCTCACCCTCAAAACTGGGAAGCGGATTGCCGTCCTGCATATATGTATGGATAAAACGGCCTTCTCCCGCTACGGGATTCTCATAAGCAAAGGCATATCTGTTGCATGAAGCCGGATTGCCGTTATTGCTCTTTAAAATGCTCATTGCGAAATTATATTTTCCGTTTTCCACATGCATTATTCCCGAAATACGAGGTGTGTAGTTAGGCTCGTCAGGCTCAAACTCTCTGCATCTTAACGACTGCTCGAAAGTAAGCTGCTTGTCCATTCCTTCATATATGGTATCTGTCTGGTCTCCGTTCGTAACGATTGTCTTGTTGCCAAGCACACGAACGGGGGCATATATGATAAGTGAAGGATCGGTAAGCTTTGAAGGGTCAAAAGCCTGAGTTCTGATTCCCTCTCCGTCCTGTACGAACACCCTGTTACGGCTGTTAACGCTTCTGCCCATTATAAAATAAGCAGCTACAGCATACTTTCCGTCCTCGGATCTTCCTATCATTATTCCTCTTCCGGGGTATGCATTATCTTTAAGTATCTCTTCAACATTGTATTTTTTCATATTTTCTCTCCTTATATACCATTGCATACTTTAGCAGACCGACGGACTCATGGCAAGACCGAAATCACGTTCGTTACACTCTGCCGTTCTTATGCTTTGATTATGGTACCTCCTCCAATAACCGTATCCCCATCATATATGACAAGTGACTGCCCGGGGGTTACAGCACGCTGCGCATCGTCAAATACAAATTCAAATGTATCATCCGAAAGCCTTTTTAGCGTCCCGGGCTGCTCCGTCTGTCTGTATCTGGCCTTGGCTTTTAAGTGTGCTCCGTCAGCGGGCGCTTCACCCAAGATCCAGTTAATATCATTAAAGACCGCTCTTTTTACAAAAAGGTCTTCATTATCTCCCAATACAACCCTGTTATTCTCTGTATCGATATCGATCACATATAGTGGCCTGTTGGCACTTATTCCAAGTCCCTTACGCTGTCCCAGGGTATAATTGATTATTCCCTTATGTCTGCCAAGAACATTCCCGTCCTTATCGACAAAATCTCCTTCGGGATATTCTCTTCCCGTATATTCTTTTATAACAGCTCCGTAATCGCCGTCCGGAACAAAGCATATATCCTGGCTGTCAGGCTTGTCACTGTTAACAAACAAAGCCTGCTCAGCTATCTCTCTCGTATCGGTCTTATTGTACGTTCCGAGCGGAAGCTCAATGTGCTTAAGCTGATCCTGAGTAAGCATGTATAACACATAGGACTGATCCTTGCTTAAATCGCAGGCTTTTTTTAGAAGGTACTTGCCGTCAGGGCCCTGCTCTATCCTTGCGTAATGTCCTGTAACAACCTTGTCACACCCCAGTTCCATTGCTTTTTTAAGAAGAATGTCAAACTTAAGATACCTGTTGCAGTCTATGCAGGGATTAGGCGTAATGCCGTGTTCATAGCAATCTATGAACTTATCTATGACCTTTTCTTTAAACTTATCTTTGTAATTAAGCGTATGGAAAGGCATATCAAGCCTGCCCGCCACTGCCATTGCATCGGCGGCATCCGTCTCGGAACAGCATGTACGGCAGTTATTGGCGGCCGCACACTCATCCTCATGGTTGTCTTCCCTGTCATACAGGCGCATCGTCGCACCCACGCATTCATATCCTTTTTCGGTCATAAGCTTGGCGGCTACCGAGGAATCGACCCCTCCGCTCATGGCTATCAATGCCTTCATATATGTTTTCCGTTCCCTTTCGTAAAACTCACACTTTGTGTATATGAATTCCTTGTTTATTGGTAATATTTCACAATTTTTAATGCTTGTTTTTGTGCAATTTGTTTAAACTACCCCTTGTTTCTTTTTCCCACGGGCCTATAATGATGGTGTAAACAAAAGAAAAGACGAGGTCGTCAGGAAGAGACGACAAGGAGGTAAATATGAAGATTAAAAACGTAACTGACATTGAAGGATTTTTCAAGGTTGTCGATCACTGCAAGGGTAAGGTTGAACTTGTTACCGACGAAGGCGACAGACTTAACCTTAAGTCAAAGCTTTCACAGTATGTATCTCTTGCAAAGGTTTTCGCAGATGACAAGATTCCCGAGATGGAGCTTGTTGTATACGAACCCGAAGATACACTTAAGTTCATCAACTTCATGACAAGCGGTGCAACCGAATAAGTTCACCTTATACAACCAAAGATACACTAAGCGACGCAATATGCGTCGCTTTTTTATTCCGTCTTCTTCAACCTATGTTATTGACAATCCCGACAGATACATATTTATCTACAATAGCTTTAAAGTCCGTACCCTCTTCCGCATCCTCATTGTACTTACCGTCTACCATGAATCTGCTTCCGCCGTCAGGCAGTTTCTCTACTTCTTCGTAACTGTCTATATAGAAAGTTCCCCTTGATACCTTCCTGTCATAGAGCACACCCTTGCAATCGCTTAACGGACAGTCGGGAAAATTAACATTGTGCACCTGGCCGTACTTTAGCGGAACGTCAATAAGCTCAGCAATCAGATCATGCAGATACTTATCCGTAACCTCATGGCATTTTGAAAAGCCTTCCGACAAAGCAATGGCATGAATGCCCTGAAATGCCGCTTCAAATGCCGCTCCGACCGTAGCCGAATACTGAATGTCCGTCGCGGAATTATACCCGTAATTAATCCCCGAAAGTACCAGATCCGGCTTTTCAGGCATAACAGCCAATGCACCCACTCGTACACAGTCTGCCGGCTTGCCGCTGCAGTGATATGCTTTTACTCCCTCTACGGGAAAATCATTATGCGGATATACATCTATATGTCTTCTGAGTGTAATACTGTGTGATGCCGCGCTTCTCTCTCTCTTCGGTGCTACCACCCAGACTTCTCCGAACTCCTTAGCCGCCTCGGCCAGTCTTATAAGTCCGTCCGCCTCTATTCCGTCATCGTTGGTTATTAAAATATTCATTGAGCTTTCTCTTTTACGGTAATATAAATATCAGTCGCCCTTTAGCTGCTTCTTGCGGTTGTACATCTTAACATCCGCCCTTTCGAATATCTCATCGAATCCCCTGTCTTTGTTCGGATAATATACACTCATTCCGCCGGCAACAACAGGGCCGCCGTTCCTTATATTGTAGTCAACCTGAGCATTAAACACTCTTAACAGGGCCGCTCTGTTGGCATAGTCCTCTCCTTCAAGGAATGTCACGAATTCATCGCCGCCGATTCTGTATACCGGACTGTGCTTATATACGCGACATATCAGTTTGCTTGATTCCTGAAGATATTTATCTCCCGCATCGTGTCCCAACGTATCGTTCACACTCTTAAGATTATTTAGGTCAAAGACCACTATTCCGAGTTCTTTTAACGATCCATCCTTCATCATCTCGCCGTATGCGTTCTTATCCTCCTGATAGGCATTGGCATTCTTGACGTTGGTCAGAGGATCCTTATATGCAATGACCTTTACCGAGCCGAGTTCCTTATCGTGATTCACTTTCTCATCCACTTCAACGAATGTATGGATTGTACAGTTGGCTATAAGGCAGCCTATTGCATAGAACGGAAGCAACGGGTACTTGGTCTGCAACACTATGAACACAGTCATGACTATACCGGAAAAACCGATGGCTCTGTGGTGCAGCCTGTCCTGGCCTTTAACCTTAACCGAACAAACCATGGTATATATAGTCAGAGCAACATACAGGAAGAACTGAACACCCAGGTTGATATATCTGGCTTTACCCGGCAGGTATTCTCCATCAGGCTTAAACGAAAACATTATAGGCACAAAGAAGTTCACTATAAGAGTAATGCACTCCAAAGTAAAAAGTATCCAGCCTGTATATGTCAGTATCGTACTGAAAATGTCATTCCTTTTTAAGTAAGCAACCGTAAATCCTGTCCAAAAAAGCAGTGACAGAACCATGGAGAAGAAATACAGAAACGTATCGGCATATACCAGAGGTACAATCTTAAGATCAAACAAAAATCCCCACAGTACATCCGTAATATAATAAAACATGATTCCGATAAGAAATGACCTGTATCTTTTCTATACGTCGGTCAGGTCTTCTGTATTCGAATTCTTAATTGCTTCGAAATTGATGATTAAGTGAATGACGATGGCCAGCATTCCAAAGCTTGCATAATACATACCGTTATCTCCCTATCTCACAAAAAATCCCCAATTACATAAGTATATGTATATTTATACCACAAAATATACACCCTGTCAGTTCAAATATTGCCGTGAAAGTGTATGAGACTTTATTAATCCGGACCGTTATGGTAAGATAAAATATATGACGGAATTGTCAATTTAGAAAATGACAGACAAGCTATGGATGCTAACGGATTGAACGCGGAACAACAGGCTTTATTGGCCAGCATAATGGGCAAGTCCTCTCAGGCAGGCGGAGGTGCTGCTTTCAGCGCTGCAGCGGTCACTCCTGCTCAGGCTTCTGCGCCCGCTCCTTCGGCGGCTCCTGTACCTGATAATTCCGGAAGAATGCTTTCACAGGCTGAGATCGATGCATTGATTGCATCGATGACATAAGCCTGCTCGTTGATATCTTACGATATCGTCTTTACCTGTTCTGCGAGAAGTTTACCGAGTTTTCTCTGATTCTCTGCATCCATATGGCAACCGTCCGAATCACTTGCAACCACATGCTTTGATGCATCGAAGAATGTGCAGTTGTACATATCCGCAAGCTGCGAATACCATCCGGCAAGTTCTTTTGTCAGTTTTACCGCATTTTCATATGCGAAGCTGTCGCCGAGCCACGAATCTTTAATTGAATCAGCTACGTATGGCGGCGATACGAGGATCACCTTGAATCCGTCATTACATCTGAAGCGATTATATGCAAGAATCTTCTCAAGCATAATCTGCATCTCTCCGGCTATATCCATAGAAGAATAGGCGAACTTCCTCTTACAGTCATTGGAACCAAGCATGATGATCACAACATCAAGCGGGCTGTGACTTTCAAGACATGGGCCGATGTACTTCAGTCCGTTCTTTTCACCTTCAGCGGGATCATCGGTCGCTATCGTGCGCCCGTTCTGACCTTCTTCTATTACAGTATATTCATCGCCCAGAATACTCTGCATCACCATGGGCCATCTTGAATCCTCCGGGAATCTTACTCTGTTGTCGGGATCATATCCCCATGTAAGTGAATCGCCGAAACACAATACTCTCTTTTTTGCCATCTTTACCTCCCAATCTACCACGGAACGAATTCTCCGCCTATGATATTCTTTACATCCGGATCTGACAGGATTCCGTATTTCTCCGGATGTCTGTATTTATCACCCATTATATCTCCGCTGCGATGAGCCCTTAGCAAATCAAGATCAAGAGTCGCCACATATACTCCGGGTTCTGACGGTGCTTCAAATACACACATATCTCTTGAACCCGGCTCTTCCCTAAGCCATGGTACACCGTCAAAAAGTGTTGAGTGTCCGTTACAGTCCGGCTGCCCTTCGGGGAAATTGCATGTTGCCACGGCGACCATATTCTCATATGCTCTTGTTCTTAATGCAGAGAGTCTGTTGATCTCCATCGGGCATGCATTCGGTGCCAGTACAAGTTCTGCGCCCTTAAGCATCAGCATCCTGGCACTTTCCGGGAACTCCCTGTCAAAACATATCATCGAACCCATCTTAACGGTTCCTCTGCCAAAATCCAGGTCAGTTACATAGAAATCGTCTCCCGGTGCAAGAACTCTCTCAT
>JAEEGJ010016904.1_pt1 | contig 16622 bp, 13 predicted proteins | sample 8958761 | NCBI WGS metagenome assembly JAEEGJ01 (sample SAMN16246546, study PRJNA631951) | gut metagenome | biome: gut microbiome; feature: rumen; material: RS-attached | host: Bos | place: Iran: Karaj | collected 2018-10 | reverse complement strand
TCCATATCTATGGACAGGACAGGAACAATCCCGTCCTGCTCTATCTGCATGGCGGACCGGGCAGCGCGACGAGTCTTTTTGACTATGCCTTCACCCGGAAGTGGAGCGATGTCTATACCGTCGTCACCTGGGACCAGCGCGGCTGTGGAAAGAGTTTTGACAAGTCTCATCCGGAAACCATCACCGCTGATATCATGATGCGCGACGGCAAAGTTATGACGGAATACCTGCGCGGCTTTCTACATGTCGATAAGATAACCTTGCTCGGACATTCCTGGGGCTCGTACCTCGGGGCCAATCTGGCGCTGGCCTATCCTCAATACTATGATGCATTCATCGGAACGGGACAGTTCATCGACCCTGACGAAAATGAGCGTCGGCTTCATGAAGCCGCGCTGGCTTGGTCGGAGAACGACCCGAAAGGCCGCGCAATGGTCGATCAGTGGGGGAGGAGCAGGGAACAGGGAGAGGATGATTTCCTGTTAAGGAACAGGATCATGGACAGATACGGATATGGCATGATGAAAGACGGCCGGGATTATAATCTGTTCATGACCGTGCTGTGCAATCCCAACTATTCCATCAAAGACATATTGGATTCCATCCGATACGGGGATGATGCGTTCGCCCCATATGGTGCCTTCGTGAGATCCGGCGGGTTGGGCGAAATGTCTCTTCTGGACAGATATGACTACGCGATGCCTTACTATAACATCGACGGCGACATGGACTATCAGACCAACTTCGAACTGGCCTGTGAATACTTCTCAAAGGTGAATGCTCCGGAGAAAGGACTGCTCGTCATGAAATACGCCACGCACGGACTGCTCGAATCTCGCTCCGAGGAGTTCTCCGCTTTGCTTCATAGGATACGATAAGACTTCCGGTGACTTCCCGGAGTTTCCCTGATTTACCCGGGCGGGGAGACAGACAGTCAGTTCACAACCTCATGGATAATCCGGATCCGCGAAAAGTCAGGAAGAAAGATTATCTTTGCAGGAACACTGATTCGAGGACCCTATGAAACTGAGCGTTTTAGCCATCTTCGCGCTGTTGGGCGCCAACCCGCCGGCGGACATCTTCCACGGGACGTGGATCGACTTCAACAAGAACGGGAAGAAGGACGTCTATGAGGACCCTTCCGCCCGGCTGGAGGACCGGGTGGAGGACCTGCTGCGGCAGATGACCCTGGAGGAGAAGACCTGCCAACTGGTCACGCTGTACGGGACCGGCAGGGTCCTGCGGGATCCGCTCCCGACAGAAGGCTGGAAGGAAGAAGTATGGGCCGACGGACTGGCGAACATCGACGAGCAACTGAACGGCGTGGGACGTGCCTACAACCAGTACCGGGACCTCATCTATCCCTTCTCCAACCACGTGGAAGCGCTCAATACCATCCAGCGGTGGTTTATCGAGAACACCCGGCTGGGCATCCCCGTCGAATTCACGAACGAGGGCATCCACGGCCTCAACCATACCCTGGCCACGCCGCTTCCGGCCCCCATCGCCATCGGCTCCACCTGGGACCGCGACCTGGTCCGGGAAGCCGGACGCATTGCCGGACGGGAGGCGTCCCTGCTGGGCTACCACAGCGTGTATGCGCCCATCCTGGACATCGCGCGGGACCAGCGCTGGGGCCGGACCCTCGAGTGCTATGGCGAGGAGCCTTTCGTCGTCGCCGAACTCGGCATCCAGATGGCGGCGGGCATCCAGGAACAGGGCGTAGCCTCTTGCCTCAAGCACTATGTCGCCTATGGCGTGCCGAAGGGCGGCCGCGATGCGGACGCCCGGACGGATCCGCACATCACCCCCCGCGAACTGCACGAACTGTATCTGTACACGTTCCGCCGGGTGGTGGAAGAGGCGCATCCGATGGAGGTGATGGCCAGTTACAACGACTGGAACGGCGAGCCTGTGATTGCCTCGCATTATTTCCTGACGGAACTGCTCCGCGACACCTACGGCTTCGACGGCTATGTGGTCAGTGACAGCGACGCGGTGGAATTCGTCCACAGCAAGCACCAGACGGCCGCCACCTACGACGATGCGGTCCGGCAGGTGCTGGAGGCCGGCCTCAATGTCCGGACGAACTTCTCGCAGCCCTCCATCTTCGTCGATGCGCTCCGTCGCCTCCTGTCCGAAGGCAAACTGTCGGAAGAGACGGTCAACCAGCGGGTGCGGGAGGTGCTGCGGGTGAAGTTCCGCCAGGGCCTGTTCGACAATCCCTTCCCCGGGAACGGGCCGGAGGCCGATGCCGAGGCCGGTTTCGAGAAGCACCGGGATTTCGTGATGCGGATGGGCCGGGAGGCCGTCGTGCTCCTCAAGAACGCGGACCATTTCCTGCCGTTGGACAGGAAGGCCCTGTCCCGGATCCTGGTCACGGGCCCGCTGGCCGACGAGGACAATTACATGGCGAGCCGCTACGGCCCCAACGGCCTTCCCGCCGTGTCGATGCTCCGTGGCCTGAGGGACTATCTCGCGGGTTCCGGCGTCACCGTCGATTACGAGAAGGGCTGCCAGGTGAAAGATGCGCGTTTCCCGCTCAGTGAGATCATCCCCGAGCCCCTGACTGCGGAAGAGGAGGAGGGCATCCGGAAGGCGGTCGCCAAGGCGGCCGATGCGGACGTGGTCATCGCCGTGATGGGGGAGGACGAGTACACGACCGGCGAGAGCCGGTCCCGCTCATCCCTGACCCTGCCGGGCCGCCAGCACGATCTGCTTGAAGCCCTGTACAAGACCGGCAAGCCCGTTGTCCTGGTGCTTGTGAACGGCCAGCCGCTCACGGTGAACTGGGAGAACGCTTATCTGCCCGCCATCCTGGAAATGTGGTTCCCGAGTTGTCTGGGCGGCACCGTCCTGGCTGAAACCCTCTTCGGGGACAACAACCCGAGCGGCAAACTCACGGTGACGTTCCCCAAGGCTGTCGGCCAGATCGAGACGAACTTCCCCTTCAAGAAGGGCTCGGAAGGCGGTCAGGGCCGGATCGGTGACCCCAACGGCTGGGGCGTGACCCGGGTCATCGGCCCGCTGTATCCTTTCGGCCACGGACTGAGTTATACCGAGTTCACCTATTCGGACCTGGAAATTCGGAAGACGGGCGACGCCCGGGCCGAAGTCTTCTTCGACCTGACCAACACGGGCGACCGCGCTGGAACCGAGGTGGTCCAGTTGTACGTCCGCGACCAATACAGTTCCGTGGTGACCTATGATTCCGTGCTGCGTGGCTTCCAGCGGGTTCCCCTGGAACCGGGAGAAAAGAAACGCGTACACTTCACGCTGGACGAGAACGCACTCCGCCTCCTGGACAAGAAGATGGAGTGGACGGTGGAAGCGGGGGACTTCGAAGTGCGCATCGGCGCCAGTTCCGCCGACATCCGCCTCACGGGAACGTTCACCGTGGACAAGGACGTCCGCGCCGGTGAATGAAAGGCTCTCCGGTCTATTTCTTCCAGAGTTTCGGGAGGAATCCGTAGTAGAGGAGGTGCCTCCAGGTGGACCAGTCGTGACCGGTTTCACCGATGCAGAAGTACTCGTAGTCGATTCCGTGCTTGTCGAGCGCATCCCTGAAGCCCTTGACACGCATGTTGAACATGCCCTTCTCTTCGGCGCCTCCCTGTCCGATGAACAGGTAATCCACCTTGTCATTGGCTTTCGGGTCATTGAGGAATTCGGCCAGGGTCTGCTCGGGCGTGTTGTCGCCTGCGCTGAGGACACCGAAGTTTGCGAAGAGGTCCAGGGACTTCAGACCGACGAAGATCGTGTGGCGGCCACCCATCGAGAGACCGGAGATGGCGCGGCCATGGGGATTGGCGATGGTCTTGTAGTGACTGTCGATGAAGGGGATGACGGCCTCCCGATACTCACGTTCCATGATATCGAACGTGAGATCGGCGTGCCTGGGATGATTGCGATGGACGACCTGGTTGTTCACCAGGGCGATCAGCATGGGTTCGGCTTTCCCTTCCGCAAGCAGATTGTCCATGATGAAGTTCACGCGTCCGTCATACATCCAGTTTGACGGGAGTTCGCCGCTTCCGCCCATGAGGTAGAGGACGGGGTATTCCTTCCTGGGGTCATACTGAGGAGGGGTATAGACATAGATCTCACGCTGCCCTTGCGTAACAGGGCTGTAGTAGATATGACGGGTGACGGCTCCGTGAGGCACATCCTTCGCGTCCCACCAGGACGGTCCGTCGCCGTGGACGATGAGTTCGCTGTAAGGAGGCATGGCCGTAAAGGCGGCATAGGTATTGTTGGGATCGGCCATGCTGACTCCATCGACTACGAGATTGTACTGGTACATATCGACCGGGAGCGGGCCGATGGTGAGGGTCCAGATGCCGTCTTCCCCTTTGGTGAAAGGGATGTTCCCCCGGACTCCCATGACGGTGGTCATCGCGCCCGTGAGGGCGACGGACTCCGCTTTCGGGGCCCTGAGCCGGAAAACGACGGTATGGTCGTCATTCACCTGCGGCGAATTCAGATTCGCGCTGAAGGGAATCAGCCCCTCGGTGTCTTTCTGCGGGTTATAACTGAGGTTTACGTTCGACTGCTGGGCGGATGCCGTCAGGGCGATCAGCAGCGAAACCGCCGCGGAGATTGTTTTTCTGTTCATATCCACGTTTTTTACGCTGCAATATACGAAAAATTATGATGGTCGTAAAAGATAGTTTATTTTTGTGAAAGGACTGATTGTGGGCGGGGGCGAAGCATTTCAAGCATCCTCTACAAGCGGTAAACCGAAAAGAAACACAACAAATATGAAAAGAGTACTGTCCATCTGCGTCCTGTGCCTGCTTGCCGTGACCGGCGCACGGGCACAGAAGCCGACGCAGCCGTCCTGGCTGAGTGACGCCGTGTTCTACCAGATCTATCCTTCGTCCTTCCAGGACAGCGACGGGGACGGTTACGGAGACCTAAAAGGCATCATGTCACGCCTGGATTATATCAAGTCCATTGGCGTGACCGCTATCTGGCTCAACCCCGTGTATGTATCGGGCTGGACGGACGGCGGTTACGATGTCATCGACTTCTACCGGGTGGACAAGCGTTTCGGTACCAATTCCGACCTCGTCGAACTGATCCGACAGGCGCATGCGCGTGGGATCAAGGTGGTGATGGACCTGGTGGCCGGACACTCCTCGGACCAGAACGACTGGTTCCTCCAGTCCAGGGAGGCTCCCGACCTGCGCTATTCCGACTATTACATCTGGCCGGATTTCAAGCCGGAGGAGCCGGAGCAGTCCGGACCGATGGACTATGCCGCGCTGATGAATTCCAGGGCCAGCCTCATCCGAAAGTTCGTAGCCACGGACGCTCCGCGCGGGCCGTATTATGTCAAGAACTTCTTCGACACGCAGCCTGCGCTGAATTTCGGCTTTGCCAACCCGGATCCGGAGCACCCCTGGGAACAGGCGGTCGACGCTCCGGGCCCCATGGCGATGCGCCAGGAAATCAAGAACATCATTTCGTTCTGGATGGACAAGGGCGTGGACGGTTTCCGCGTGGACATGGCGGCCAGTCTCGTGAAGAACGACTTCGACAAGTCCGCCACCATCAAACTATGGAAGGATGACTTCACGAAGTGGTTCGACGGGAAGTATCCCGAGGGGATCCTGATAGCCGAGTGGTTCAATCCCGCACAGTCCGTTGCGGCGGCGGACTTCGACCTGGACTTCTTCTGCCATGACGGCCAGTACAACTATTCTACCCTGTTCTTCTATGGCCGCAGGGGCTTTGGCCCCAATGCCACCCCCACGGTTCCTTACTTCGACAAGTCCGGTGCAGGCGATTTGAAGACCTGGTATGACCTCTATGCCTATCAATACAACGCAGTCAAAGGCAAAGGCTATGTGAGCATGCCTTCGGGCAACCACGATTTCAACCGTGTTTGCACCGAGGGCCGCACCACTCCTGATGAACTCAAGGTTGCCATGACCTTCTTCCTGACGATGCCGGGTGTCCCGTTCCTCTACTATGGCGACGAGATCGGCCTGAAACAGAACCCCAACGCTCCGTCCACCGATGGGTCAGGTGGCCGGGCGGGATGTCGCATTCCCATGCTTTGGGACGGCACGGCCAATGGCGGGTTTTCAACCGCACCCATCGACAAGATCTACATTCCTCAGGACCCCGATCCGGACCGCATGACGGTCGAGAAGGAGGAAAGCGAACCGGCGTCGCTCCTGAATTATGTGCGCACGCTACTGAAACTCCGGAAGGATGTAAAGGCGCTCGGTGCGGATGCGGACTGGCGCCTGGTGAGCAGCCTTGACCAGCCTTACCCGATGGTGTATGAGCGCAAGTACGGGCAGGAGCGCTGCTATGTGGTGCTCAATCCGTCCGGCAAGCAGGTCAGCGTGACCCTGCCTACAGAGCCTTCCAAGCCGCAGATCATCGCCGGCAATTACAAGAAATGCACATACAGGCAGACCAAGAAGGGAGATGTCATCACGCTGTCTCCCGTCTCTGCGGCTATCCTGCGTTTCGAGGTCCCGCAAACCGGCGTGCGGCCGCCGCAGCCGCCGATCGTATCCAAGGCGGACAGGTCCACGGTCGAGTTCGCCGTCCGTGACGGCAAGCCCATCCTGATGGACATCTATCAGTTCAAGGACCAGGAAACGGAAGGGAATCGTCCGGTATTCATTTACTCGTTCGGCGGGGCCTGGGCCATGGGGTCGAGGGTGGATGCGCTGTGCAATCCGCTGTATGACCATCTCTGCGAAAAGGGCTGGGTCTGCGTCGCCATAGATTATCGGCTTGGAGCCGCACGCGGCAGGGATCGGAAACCGCTCATCACGCCCCCGGAAGGTTACAATCCTTTCCAGTTTGCCATCGACATCGGCGTCGAGGATCTGTATGCGGCCACCGCATGGCTCCTCAAGCATGCCGACGAGTATAACATCGATCCGGACAGAATCGTCATCAGCGGCAGCAGCGCCGGCGCCATCAACAGCATGAACGCCGAGTATTATATCTGCTCCGGACACAAGATCGCCAAGGAAAACCTTCCGGAAGGGTTCAACTATGCGGGCGTCATGCCCATGGCGGGCGCTGTCTATTTGACCGGTGACAACGACATGGAACTCAAGTGGGACGAGAAACCATGCCCCATGTGCTTCTTCCACGGTTCAGCGGACCCTACCGTGACATTTGACGTGGAGCGGAGTCCGAACCGCCACGGTTTCGGGCCCCTTTATGTCAGCCGGCAGTTGAGCGAGATGGACGTCCCCTATATGCTCAACGAGTATTCCGAAGGTGACCACTGCATCGCCCTCCTTCCGCTGAAGTGGTTCTGGAACGAGATCGATTCGTTCCTGGACAGAATCGTCATCGGCGGCCAGAACATCAAGGTCCATGCGGTAGAACGTTCGGACAGGCCCCGCACGGATGCGAACTGGCTTGACACCGTCCGCCCTGGACAGTATCAGGCGGTGAACCGCATGCGCGGTCAAAGGTAATCCGTTCCCGTTGTCCTTACTGTCAGCGCTCTGGAATAAATCAATCTTCCAGCAGCCGCAGCGCGATCGCCGCGCAGGCTTCCGCGTCGGCGAGGGCGTGGTGGTGGCGGGTGAGTTCGTAGCCGCAGGCGGCGGCGACGGTTTGGAGTTGGTGGTTCGGGAGCGCGTGGCCGAATGCGCGGCGTGAAGCCGCCAGGGTGTCCCGGAACGGATAATCCGGGTAGTCCATCCGGTAAACGCGGAAGACCGCCTTCAGGCATCCCTCGTCAAAGCGTGCGTTGTGCGCCACGAGGGGGAGTCCGTCCACCAGCGGGGCGATCTTTTCCCAGACGGCAGGGAAGACGGGGGCATCGTCCGTGTCCTCCGGGCCGAGTCCGTGCACCCGGCGGCAGAACCACTGGTAGTAATCCGGCTCGGGGTGGATCAGGCTGTAGAACCGGTCCGAGATCTCCCCGTCCCGGACAATGACGACCCCGACGCTGCACACGCTGCAGGGGTATTCATTGGCCGTCTCGAAATCTATGGCCGCAAAGTCATGCATCGAAATCAGAGTAATCCGGGACAAAGATAATGCTTTTTGACGAGTGGGCGTCCGTCTTGCCAACCTTGTCTTTTTTTCGTAATTTTGCAGGACCTTGCAGCCATCGGACAAGGCTTCACTTTATACTTAACGCTATGTTCAAGAATTTCGTCGGATTCAATCTGGTCGAGGAGATGCACCGGTTGCGCCACAGGAAGAGATTCAATCCGCTCAAACTGAAGAAGAAATCGATCGGATTTCTGTTCATCGCCATCGTTTTTCTCGTCCTCTGGTTCCTGCCCACGGAGTCGTTCGGACTGGATGGCCTCACCCAGGTCCAGCAGCGGATCATCGCCATTTTCGTCTATGCCACCCTGATGTGGGTGATGGAACTGGTGCCCGCGTGGTCCACCTCGGTCTCGATCATCGTCCTGCTGCTCCTGTTCACCTCCGATTCCGGGGTCAAGTGGCTCTGCAATCCCGAGACGGCGGGCCAACTGCTCAGTTACAAGCAGGTGATGGCCAGTTTCGCCGACCCGGTGGTGATGCTCTTCATCGGCGGTTTCGTCCTGGCCATCGCCACGACCAAGGCCGGTCTGGATGTTCACCTGGCCCGGGTGCTGCTCACGCCTTTCGGTAAGAAGAGCGAGAACATCCTGCTGGGCTTCATGCTGGTGACGGCCCTCTTCTCCATGTTCATCAGCAACACGGCCACCACGGCGATGATGCTCACTTTCCTTACCCCGGTGTTCAAGCAACTTCCGGAGGCCGGCAAGGGACGGATCGCGATGGCCCTCAGCATCCCTGTCGCCGCGAACCTCGGCGGTATGGGAACGCCCATCGGCACGCCGCCCAATACCATCGCGCTCAAGTACCTGAATGATCCGGAAGGCCTGAACCTCGGCATCGGCTTCGGCCAATGGATGCTGTTCATGGTGCCGCTCGTGATCGTCCTGATCCTGATTGCCTGGATGATCCTCAAGAAGGTGTTCCCGTTCTCCCAGAAGACCATCGAACTCCAGATCGACGGGGAAATGAAGCGCGGCCGGCGCACCACGCTGGTCATCGTGACGCTGGTCGTCACCATCCTCCTGTGGATGATGGATACCCTCACCGGTATCAATACCTATACGGTGGCGCTGATTCCCTTCGCGGTCTTCGCGATGGCCGGGATCATCACGAAGTACGACCTGGAGGAAATCAACTGGTCGGTCATCTGGATGGTCGCCGGCGGTTTCGCGCTGGGCTATGCGATGAACGGCTCCGGCCTGGCCGCCCTCGTGATCCGCGCCATTCCTTTCGGCGATTTCTCGCCGGTGCTGATCATGGTCCTGTCCGGCCTGATCTGCTACGTGCTTTCCAACCTGATCTCCCACTCCGCTACCGCGGCGCTGCTCATGCCCATCCTGGTGGTGGTCTGTACGGCGATGGGCGACAAACTCGCGGCCATTGGCGGTCCCACCACCGTCCTCATCGGCGTCGCCATCGCTTCCAGCAGTGCGATGATCCTGCCCATCTCCACGCCGCCGAATGCCCTGGCCTATGCGACCAACCTGGTCCAGCAGAAGGACATGGCCCGGATGGGTGTCATCGTGGGCATCCTGAGCATCGTGCTCGGTTATCTGGCGCTGATCGCCGCCCGCGCGCTGCATATTGTGTAACCGATTAAGTTGGATTCTAGTATGAAAAAGAATATCATCCTGTCCTTCGCCGTTCTCGCCCTGGCCGTCTCCTGTACGGACCGGGATGAGATCCATGTGGACCGCCTCGTGGAGAACTACGCCCTGGTGACGATTCCCGCGCCGGACCTGACCGGCATCACCGACAATGGAAAAGAGGTCCTGAGACTGTACCGCCAGGCCGCCGACGAGGTGGACAAGATCTACTGGCGGCAGTATTTCGGGGATGGGGAGTCTTTCCTCGGCTCGCTCACGGATCCGGCGGAGAAACTGTACGCCGGCATCAACTACGGCCCCTGGGACCGCATCGACGGAAAGCCCTTCCTGAAAGGGTATGGCGACAAGCCCGCCGGCGCCTGCTTCTATCCGGCCGACATGACCGCCGCCGAATACGACGCTTTTGCCGATCCGGCCAAGCACAGCCCCTACACCCTGATCGTCCGTGACGGGAACGGCCTCAAGACCGTCTGGTACCACGACGCCTACGCCGAATCCATCGCGAAGATCGAAGGGTATCTCCACCGGGCCGCCGACGTCACCATCAAGGAAAGTGTCCGGAACTATCTCCTCGAGATGATCGAGGGCCTCAAGACGGACGATTATTTTGACAGTTACGAGGCCTGGCTCGATATGACCGACAGCAAGATGGACCTCGTGATCGGCCCGATCGAAGCCGTCGATGACGCCCTGTACGGCACGAAGGCCTCCTACGGTGCCTATGTCCTCCTGAAGAACCTCAAGCGCACCGAGGAACTCAACGCCCTGTCCGCCCGGATGCCGGAATTCCAGCAGATGCTCCCCGGCGACCCGGCCGACCACGATTTCGTCCCCGGCGCCGAGTCCGACATCTTCTCCTGCAACGTCCTCTACTGCAGCGGCTACACCAATGCCGGGTTCAAGGTCATCGGCATCAACTTCCCGTACGACGCCCGGATCCAGCAGGAACTGGGAACCCGTACCATCATCTTCGACAACATCATCCGCGAGAAGTTCAACCGCACCGTCTATCCGGTGGGCCGGTCCCTGCTGGAGGATGCGGAACAGCCCCACGTGGATGCCAGCGCTTTCTACTGGACTATCGTTTTCCGCGAGGTCGCGAAGGGCTTGGGCGTGAAGGAGACGGTCAATGGAAAGGGCACGGTGGCCGAGGCCCTTGGAAACGAGGCCTTGGTGATGGAAAAGGCGAAGTCCAACGTGCTGGGCGCGTACCTCTGCGCGCAGGAGGCCGAAGCGTACCACATCTCCGCCATCTTCCAGAAGGAGGACGTGCTGGCCACCTTCGTCGCCAATACGATCCGTTCCACCCGCTTCGGCGCGGCGGATCCCACCGGCATCGCCAACATCCTCGTCTATAATTACCTGCTGCAGAACAAGGCGATCATCTGGAACCCTTCCGGCCGGTACAGCATCGACTACGAAAAGACCTGGACGGCCCTGGAAGCGCTCGGCGCCGAGATTCTCCGCATCCAGGCCCACGGTGACATCGACGCGGCCCGCGCCTGTGTCGCCAAGTACGGCGTCGATGGCCTGGAGAGCCAGTCCGACCGACGGGTCCTGGAAAAGGCGAACATTCCCGTGGACATCCGTTTCGCGTACGAATAGCCGATACGCCCGGAATCTTGCGAAAAAAAGCCGGTTTCTCTTGGAGAACCGGTTTTTTGTCGTATCTTTGTGATATCAAAATAATATTATTGTAGAACTATAAAACCTGATTGTCATGGAAAACAACAAGGAAACGGCCTACAAGGGCTTCGTACTGAACGGCTTTCTGGCCCTGATTCTGGTGATTGCGCTGATTGCGGCAGCCATTTTCTGCTTTGTCAAGTCGGAGAGTGCCGGCGTTTTCGGAATCTTCGGCGCCCTGCTCATGCTGTGCATGGCCATCTGCGCAAGCGGCTTCATGAAACTGGAACCGAACGAGGCCATGGTGCTCGTGTTCTTCGGCAAGTACCGGGGAACGTTCACCAAAGACGGTTTCTACTGGGTGAATCCCTTCCTGAGCAAGAAGAAAGTGAGCCTCCGCGCCCGCAACCTGAATCCCGAACCGATCAAGGTCAATGACAAGGTGGGCAACCCGGTCCTCATCGGCATGGTCCTGGTGTGGAAACTCGAGGATACCTACAAGGCCCTCTTCGAGATCGACAGCCAGTCCCTGGCGCCGGTCGGCAATGTCGGCAAGGGCACGAGTGCCCGGTACCTGTCCCAGGCCTTCGAGAACTTCGTCCGCGTGCAGAGCGACGCGGCCCTGCGTCAGGTCGCGGGCTGCTACGCCTACGACAATCCGGACACGCCCGATGAACTCACCCTCCGGAGCAATGCCGACGAAATCAACGAGAAACTGGTCACCACGCTGAACGAGCGCCTGGCGATGGCCGGCCTCCACGTGACCGAGGCCCGCATCAATTACCTGGCCTATGCGCCCGAAATCGCGGCCGTGATGCTGCGCCGCCAGCAGGCCGACGCCATCATCGCCGCCCGCGAAAAGATCGTCGATGGTGCCGTGTCCATGGTCAAGATGGCCCTGGACAAACTCAAAGCGGAGGGTGTCGTGGACCTGGATGAGGAACGCAAGGCCGCGATGGTGAGCAACCTGCTGGTTGTCCTGTGCGGCGACGAGCCGGCGCAGCCGGTGGTGAATTCCGGAAGCCTGTATTAAGATGGCCAAGGAGAAAGAGCCTGTGAAGAGTTTCGTCCTCCGGGTGGACCCTGCGACGATGGAAGCGATTGAGCGTTGGGCTGCGGACGAGTTCCGCAGCACCAACGGTCAGTTGCAATGGATCATCAATGAAGCCCTCCGCAAGAGCGGAAGGCTGAAAGGCAAGTAGGGCGGGGGACTAGCCCAGCAACTCCTTGACGATGCCGGAGATGGTGCGGCCGTCGGAGAGGCCCGCGAGAGCCTTGTTCGCGACGCCCATCACCCGGCCCATATCCTTGATGGAAGTGGCGCCAACCTGGGCGATGATTTCCCGGATCTTTTCCTTGACCTCCTCGGGGGAGAGTTGCTTGGGAAGGTATTTCTCCAGCACCGCGGCCTCGGCGAGTTCGTTGTCGGCGAGGTCCTGGCGGCCGCCGGCGACGAACTGCTCGGCGGCTTCCTTGCGCTGCTTCACGAGTTTCTGGATCATCTTGAGGATGTCGCCGTCGGTGACGTCCTTCACACCGCCCTCGGCGGTCTTGAAAAGCAGGATTTCGCCTTTGATGGCGCGGGTCGCGCTCAGGGCCACCGCATCCTTCGCTTTCATCGCTTCCTTGATGGCTTCCTGGATTTGCTGTTCGAGTGACATGGGTCAGTTTTTTTGTTCCGTAATGACAAATATAGGAAAAAATCGTATATTCGCGAAGCGGAAAGACAGTAACCAATCCTATTTGATACCATGAAACTGATGAAACGCATCCTGGCAGGCGTCGCGTCCCTGCTCCTCCTCTCCTCCTGCAGCATCATCAAGAATGTTGCCTCCAACGCCACCGCTGCCGGCACGAACACCGGTACTGCCATCTCTGCCATCTATAGCGTCCTCAAGTCCGCCGGCGGCATCGACCTGTCCAACCTGACGAACATCATCAACATCGGCAAGATCCTCACCGGCGCCGGCACCCTCGCGAACGCCACCCAGGCCTTCACCGACGATTTCGCCTCCGCCCTCATCACCGGCTCCAACAACCTGGTGAACAACGGCAACGTGGCCAAGGTGCTGACCGGCCTGAAGGCGCTCAACAACCTGGACACCTCCGCCTTCAGCGATGCCGCGACCAAGGCCTATGCCAACGGTTCGCAGCAGATCCAGAAAAACGACGCCGCCGTCAACGCCACGGTCAAGGCAATCACCAGCCTGCTCGGCAACCTTTGATGTCGTCTGGCAAGTCTCTGGCAAACAGCGCTTTACAAGAAAATCCCTGGTGAAAATTTCACCAGGGATTTTTGGTTGATCGCCTGACTTGCAGGCAGATGGCCGGAGACGCTATTCCGCCTCGGGGGCTGCTTCGGCGGCTGCCTCGACAACTTCCTCGAGCGCAGGCTCCTCGGCCGGGGCTTCGCAGCATTCTTCGACGCACTCTTCCTCGACGGGCTTCGGCTTGTGGAACGGCAGGCCGTACTTGGCGAGGCGGTCGGTGAAGAAGAGGAAGCAGAAGGCGGCCACGAGCAGGGCCAGCAGCCAGCAGAAGAACTTGCGCCAGGCGGCCTTGCGGCGGGCGGCGGGATCCACGGCGGTGAGTTTCGGGAACTTGGCCACCTCGGTCATGCCCTTGGCGAACTTGCCACGGACATAGGAGGCCGCGTTGATGGCCCATCCGTTCGCGTTGAGGACGGGACCGAGGTCGCGCCGGCGGAGTTTACGCCAGGCGATGAACACCGACGGCAGGGAGATGATGAGCATCAGGACGGCGATGAGGACGATCCACTGCCACCAGGTCAGGCCCTTGAGCACGGCGAAGATGGCGGTGAAGACGCCGACGACGGCCGAGACCGCGATGGTGATGACGGCGATCTTGCCCACGTCGAATGGAGCGGCCTTCTGGGCGGCGTCCGCACCGGCGGCCGGCTTGTTCGTGGCGCTTTCCGTAATGTTGGAGAGCGTGCCTTCGCCCTTGGCGGCCTTGTCGGCGGCGAACTTGTTCACCTTGTCATTGATCCAGCGGCCCGCCTTCTTGTACGGTGCCCAGAAAGCCTGGCGGATGCTGAGCGGGTTCTCCACGATGCTCGTGACGACGGCGCTCCAGTCGTTGCCGGCCCGGTCGTAGAACACGGCGTTCTTGCCCGGGCGGAGACCGTCCACGTCACCGTCGGTGAGGACGGCGGCGATGTTCATGGTCTTGCCCATCTTCTCGCTCTTGCAGGCGCAGTAGAGGATGTACATGCCGCTGAGGGAGGAAATCTCCGGGTGCGGACCGTCCACGCGGACGCAGAGGTCGGTGGAACGCTGGTCGATGTACAGGCGGCCGGCCTGGAAGATGGCCTTCCGGTCGGGATCGTAGAAGTCCGCGAACACGACGTAGTTGTTCAGGTAGTCGTAGAAGTTGTGGAACAGGCGGAGGAGTTTGTCCACGGCCTCGATGGAGAGGGCCTCCTCTTCGAGGGCCTTGTCGGCCTCGACCAGTTTCAGGAGCGCCTCCTTCTGGCCGGCCTTCAGCAGGGCCTTGACCTCGTCGATGCCCAGGGACTCGACTTCGACCCCTTTCTTCTCGCCCATCCAGGCGGTGTAGGGAGCGAACTTGCCGCAGATTTCGGCCCATTCGGCCTCTGTGAGGGTCTTCTTGTCGGCGTCCAGCACGAGGGCGCGCATCGCCTCCACGGCGCCCTTCCAGGCGGGGTTCACGGCGTTCAGCGGGAGGATGCCGTCAGCGGCGGGCTTGGCCAGGGGCTCTTCGCCGATGGCGGATCCGGCCAGGGCCAGGTTGCCCTCGATGGCGCCGATCTTTTCCACGGAGACGTCCACGGCCGGGGCCGTCGCAGCGTCGAATCCGATGAGTTTGCAGCGCATGAAATAGTCCGCGACCTTGTCCTTCAGGGCCTCGACGGCGGCGAGGGCGTCGGCGGTCTTGTCCCCGAACGGGAAGACTTCCTTCGTGCCAGCGGCCTGCCAGGCGGCGTAGTCCGCGAGGGCGGTGTAGAAGGCCTCGATGTGGTCCGCCGTGACTCCGTCGGCCCCGCTGCGGTCCGCGGCCTTGCCGATCTTCTCGGTGATCGTAGTCACCAGCGCGGCGAGTTTCTCGTCATCCGCGCTGGCGGGCGTGATGACGCCGTCGCCGTTGAACTTCGTGTCGGCGAAGATCTTCGTCATGTCCGCCGTGTCCTCGAGGGCGATGCTGTCCTTTTCCAGTTTGAGGTTTGCGAGGATCTGCTTCGCGGAGGCGAGGAGTTTCGCGCCTTCCGGATTCTCCTCGTTGAAGGCGGAGAAGGGGATCTCGGTGCCGCGGGTGAGGAGCAGGTCCGAATCCTTCAGGATGCCGGTGAGCCACTGGGCCGTGGCGATGACCTCGTCCACGCGGATGTTCCCGTCGTGGTCCGCGTCGATGAGTTCGAGGGTTTTCTGGTCGAATTCCAGGTTTTTCGCGGGGCAACTGAGGACGGTCCACAGTTTGCGGTCCAGTTCGCCCAGATGGGCGATGTCCGCCCCGGAGGTGATTTTCACCCGGACGGTCCCGCCGACCGAGGTGAAGGTCCAGTTGTACTTGTCCATATCGATGTGTTTTGGTGTATTCGGTAAAACAAAAATCGCGAAAAAAAATGAAAGGGCCAAAAAGTTTTGCAATTGACGGAAATTTCCGTATCTTTGCGGTCCCAAAAAGTGAAATGGCCGATGAGCCCCAGAAGTGGCAGGCACGGTGCCCGCCCGCTTACGGTCCGAAACTCTAACAAAGTTTTTAGTAAAATGTACGCAATCGTTGACATTGCAAGCCAGCAGTTCAAGGTAGAGGCTGGAATGGACATCTTTGTGAACCGTCTCCCGGCTCACAACGGTGAGTCTGTCGAGTTCGACAAGGTGCTCCTCATCGACGAGGCCGGCGCCGTCAAGGTCGGTACTCCGTATGTGGATGGCGCTGTCGTCAAGGCTACCGTCGTCGATGACGACGCCAAGGCGAAGAAAGTGCTCGTATTCAAGAAGATCCGTCGCAAGGGATTCCAGACGCTGAATGGCCACCGCCAGAAGCTGACCAAGATCCACATTGACGCTATCGCTTAATTCAGGAGGAATCAATTATGGCACACAAGAAAGGTCAGTCCAGTTCCAAGAACGGTCGTGAGTCCCATTCCAAGCGACTCGGCATCAAGAAGTTCGGTGAGGAAGTCGTGAAAGCCGGCAACATCATCGTCCGTCAGCGCGGCACCGCCCACAACCCCGGCCTGAACGTCGGCATGGGTAAGGACCACACTCTCTACGCCCTCGTGGACGGAACCGTCAAGTTCACCCGCAAGCGTAACGACAAGTCCTACGTTTCCGTTCTCCCCCTCGAGAACTAATC
>JAEEGJ010016903.1_pt1 | contig 16623 bp, 10 predicted proteins | sample 8958761 | NCBI WGS metagenome assembly JAEEGJ01 (sample SAMN16246546, study PRJNA631951) | gut metagenome | biome: gut microbiome; feature: rumen; material: RS-attached | host: Bos | place: Iran: Karaj | collected 2018-10 | reverse complement strand
ACATAAGAATACCAAAAATATGGCCACCTTGCGTGAGAGGGTAAGCATTTCTTGTTTCATGCTGCAAAATTAGTGAAAACCAAGCGCAACGAGAAACAAAAGCCGAAGTTTTTTGCTCTTGTACGACAGGTGCCGCATGATGGTTGAGTTGGGTTAAATCATCAATCTAAACCCATGCACAGCCCTTTTGGGGTATAATTCAACAAATAATCCTACAAATTATTTGAAAAACATGTGTAAAGACAAATCTTTTTGTTATATTTGCACCTGAAGAAATCTAGTACACACTTATATTTAACATATTTAATACATGAAAATCGGTTTGTTTATTCCCTGTTATGTCGATGCCGTATACCCCAATGTCGGCGTTGCGACATACAAGTTGCTAAAGCATCTCGGATTGGACGTGACTTATCCATTAAACCAGACCTGTTGCGGACAACCGATGGCTAATGCCGGCTTTGAGAAAATGGCTGTGCCCCTCGCCGAGAAGTTCGAAGACAAGTTCAAGGAATTCGACTATGTCGTCGCCCCCTCGGTCAGTTGTACGGCTTTTATCAAAATCAACTATCCCCGCCTCTTGGAAGGCAAGTCAGAATGTACCACTGCTGCCAAGTGCATGGACGTGGTGGAATTCCTGCACGACGTGGTGAAGGTGAAGAGTTTGTCCGGTGAGTTTGCACATAAGGTGAGTTTGCACAACTCTTGTCATGGCGTACGTGAACTGGGACTTAGTTCTCCGAGTGAGATGCATGTGGCCAAGTTCAACAAAATCCGGGATTTGCTGGAACTCAAGAAAGGTATTGAGGTCGTAGAGCCAGAGCGCAACGACGAGTGCTGTGGATTTGGCGGTATGTTCTCCATTGAGGAAACGGCCATCTCGGCACAAATGGGGCACGACAAGGTGAAGCGTCATATTGAGACAGGTGCCGAATATGTCACCGGTCCCGACTGTTCATGCCTGATGCACATGGCTGGTGTCGCCCAGAAGCGCGACATGCAGATTAAGTTTATTCACGCAGTAGAAATTTTAGCCGCTGGATTATGAGTACACCACATGCAAAAAAAGCAAAGGAGTTTCTGAAGAATCAGAAATATGCCAATTGGCACGACGCCACATTCTGGTCTGTCCGCTCGAAGAGAGACAATATGGCGCTGGGGTTAGAGGAATGGGAGCAATTGCGTGACAAAGCCTCTGCCATCAAGAGGCACACCATTACCCACCTCGACGAATACCTGGAGAAATTCTCTGCCAATGCCGAGAAAAACGGATGTATCGTGCACTGGGCAAAGGATGCCGAAGAGTTCAATGAAATCGTTTTGGGCATCCTCAAGGACCATGGAGTCAAGAAGATTGTGAAGAGCAAGAGCATGCTCACTGAGGAGTGTGAGATGAACCCATATTTGGAGAAGCATGGCGTGGAGGTGGTGGAAACCGACCTTGGCGAACGCATCATCCAGTTGAAAGGCCAGAAACCCAGTCATATCGTGATGCCCGCCATTCACCTGAACCACGATGATGTGGGCGAGTTGTTCGAAGAGAAACTGAATACCGAACCGGGCAACCACGACCCCACCTACCTGACCTATATGGCCCGTCTGAGTTTGCGCAATGAATTCCTCACTGCTGATGCAGGAATGACTGGCGGCAACTTCGGCATCGCTGAGACAGGCGACATTGTGGTGTGTACCAATGAGGGCAATGCCGACATGAGTACCTCATGCCCTAAACTGCACATCGCTGCCATCGGTTTGGAGAAAATCATACCCGACTATGACTGTCTCGCAGTATTCCAGAGAATGCTTTGCCGTGCAGGAACAGGCCAGCCTACAACCACTTTCACCAGCCACTTCAGGAAGGCACGTCCCACAGCCGAGAAGATGCATATCGTATTGGTGGACAATGGGCGCAGCGACTGGGTGGCCAATCCCGAGCATTGGGAGACCCTGAAGTGTATCCGTTGCGGCTCGTGCATGAACACTTGTCCGGTTTATCGCCGTAGTGGCGGCTATTCGTATTCATATTTCATCCCCGGTCCTGTGGGCATCAACCTGGGCATGTTGCGCAATGTGAAAGAGCATAGCGGCAATGTGTCGGCATGCACGCTCTGTCTGAGTTGCCAGACGGTATGTCCTGTGAAGATTGACCTTGGCGACCAAATCTATAAATGGCGCCAGCAGTTGGATGATTTCGGTACAGCCAATGCAGAGAAGAAGCGGATGTGCCAGGGCATGAAGATGCTCTTTGGAAGCAGTGGCTTGTATAATACGGCTATGAAGTTTGCCCCGATGGCCAACTGGGTTCCCTCGTTCCTCATCGAATGCGGACTCAATCCATGGGCCGATGGTCATAAGATGATGAAATTCCCACGTTATTCCTTCCAGGAATTATGGAGAAAAGGAAAGGTATAACCAATAAACCAAGCATTTATGAGCAATAAAGAAGACATCCTGTCGAAATTCAGGAAAAACATCATAAAGAAATATGACATGCCCCGTCTCGACGACATCAAGGGCATCACATACCCCGACCCATTGGTTCAATTCATTTCCATGACGGAAAACGTGGGAGGAAAGGTGGTAGAACTCAAGAAAGACCAAGACATCAATCAGTTGATCAAGGAACTGTATCCTGATGCCAAGGAGATTGCCAGCAACCTGCCTGAGGTGACCATCGCCACCCGCAATCCTGATACCATTGGCTCGCCACAAGCACTCAATGGAACCGATGTGGGAGTGATTAAGGGAATGTTTGGCGTGGCTGAGAATGCCTGTGTGTGGATTCCCCAGACCATGGTGGAGAAAGCCGTTTGCTTCATCTCCGAGAACTTGGTCATCTTGCTCGACCGCAAGGAGATAGTGAACAACATGCATGAGGCCTATAAGAGGATTCAATTCAATGATTATGGTTATGGCACATTTATCAGTGGCCCGTCGAAGACCGCCGACATCGCCCAAGTGTTGGTGATGGGGGCGCAGGCTGCGCGTAGTGCTACGGTAGTATTGGTTTGATTCTCTGTCTTTCACACAGCATATATTGTCATGCGCAAGAAGAGAGTGGCGAGGCTTTCCGGCCTTAGCCACTTTTTTCTTTGTCTTGTCGGCCAATGGCTTTTCTTACCGCATTGATGAAACAACTGTTTATAGTGGGAATATGCGATACACCGCCTTTTTCTCTGGGGAGTGACAGGTTTTCGCTGTTTTCTGACCATAGGTAGAAGGCCCTTCTGTTCGGAAAAATCCATAAATATTTTGGCTTTTTACTCACTAAATCGTACCTTTGTGCTCAAATATTGAAAAAATCATATATGAAAAGGATACGTTTACTGATTCTTGCAACTTCCCTTGTCCTCACTGCCGTTGCTGCTCCTGTCAAAGTGCCTTCGGCAGAACGGAAAGCAAGGTCGTTTGTGGCAGAAAACCATGGCATTTTCAAGAATGCCGATGTGACTTTGGCCTATACTTCTACCAACGGGGAAAACAAGGATGACGCATTGTTCTATGTATACAATGTAGGCAATGACAATGGTTTTGTCATCATTACTGGCGACGATAGGGCTGTTCCGGTCTTGGGTTACAGCGACAAAGGGAAGTTCTCCATGGACAACATTCCCGACAACCTGCGCATGTGGCTCGACTATTACAGAGAAGCCATGCAGCACGTCGTTTCACAGGATATTCAAGGCGTGGCACCACAAACGCGACCAACAGATGTTATTAAGCCTCTCTTGACGACGACATGGGACCAAGGTTGGCCCTATAACTTGCTTTGTCCTTCGTCTGGCAACAAACAGTGCCCAACTGGTTGTGTGGCAACTGCCATGGCCCAGGTAATGAACTATCACCAATTCCCTATAGAGGAAACGACAGAGATTCCTGCATATTATTGTAGATCGCTCAGTCAAAACCTGCCGGCGCTGCCTCCTGTCACTTTCGAGTGGGATATGATGGAGGATACTTATAACTGGCAATCTACTGAAGAGAGTCAGATGGCCGTTGCAAAATTGATGCAGTATTGCGGACAAGCGGTGCAAATGGAATACAGCGCCTCCAGTTCGGGCGCCCAGACTTTTGACTTGGGGTGGCGTATGTCCAATTATTTCAAATTTCCATCAACAATGCATTATGTCTACCATGAAGGCTATAGCATCGCTGAGTGGGACAGTCTCCTCATCAATGAACTGAAGACCAATGGCCCTATTCTGTATACTGGTTATACCACGGCATGGGAGGGACATGCTTTCGTTTGTGACGGCTATGACGGTAATGGGTTATACCACATCAACTGGGGATGGGGTGGCTCAGCCGATGGCTATTACCGTATCTCAGTTCTCGATGCTTCTGAATCTGGTACTGGTGGCAGTTCCACATCATTACGTTTCACCATCAACCAAGCCGCATTGCTGGGGTTGAAGACATCAGGCGAAGACGATTATGTTTCCCCCGAACAATCCATCGTCTTTTCTTCTAGACCAAGTCTGGGATTTGGTAGGGAGTATTCGCGCAAGGAGATGGGTGTGTCATTTCCAGCAGTGAAGATTGCGGGGTCCTTTAATGCTGTTGCTGAAGCAGGTTATTACGGCACGGGCTTTGCCCTTTACGATGAAGAAGGCGAGATGGTCAAGGTGCTGTCCAAGCGAAATGATTATTTTTGGCCTGGCTATGGTGTCGATGCTTCTTATCATATCAATGGCATGGGCGCCGATATTGTCTCTGGGCATTTCACCATCCGTCCTGTCTATCAAGACAAAAATGGTGAATGGGTGCTGGCAAAAGGTGCTGAGCGTCATTATGTGGATATGGTGGTGGATAGTCTGGAAATGACGTTGACCCCTGTTCCCAAAGCCGATTTCGTCGTAAACAGTATCCGGCACTCCGGCAAGACATTGACGGTGAATATCACAAACAACGACGAGGAGTTTAATGGCCCGATATATGTCAGAAAATTGATGGATAATGGCAGCGAGGAGGATATCGCTTACGAGATGGTGGCGATTGAGCCCAATAGTACCCGCAACATTTCCATCTATATTGGTGATGATGTCAGTCTGAATCTGGAGAGAGATGTCATTTACTTGTCGGTAGATGAGTACAAAGGACTGTATTTCTATTGCAACGTCTATAACACGGATGCCGATTTGTCATGTAATGTTGATGTCTTCAATGTGACCAACGACAGTTCTACGATAGTGGGCGACAAGGTGATGTGTGAAATGAAAGTGACCAATAATGGTACAGGTGCTTACCGCCATTTCGTCACGTTGTCGCTTCAAGGTGCCGATGGATTGCGTTCAAATGGTTTCCGCAAATTGTTCGAACTGGGTGCTGGAGAAAGTGATACGGTGGAAATAGAATTGCCATTGGATGACTACGAAGGAATCAAGACCCTTGTGGTCACCAATTATGTGGGAAATGAAGAAAAAACCATGTGGGAGAGCAAGAATTATGAAGTTTCTCCTGGGGCGATTTATTGGAATGACAAGGGAATGGTAAGGGTCTGTATTGCCGCTGATATTCTCACTGTGCCCGAAGACGCCCTTACCGTCTATGTCGGGAATTCCTATACCAGCGACGTGATACCCAATAGCAACCCCAATACCATCTATCTGCTCGACAAGACCATTCCGCCAAGTCTCTATGGACATAATGTGGTGAATTCGGAGATGAAGACCGGAAAAATCAGTCTGACAGATGGTTATGGCTATTTCTTTCCCAAGGAGTTGAATGCCACGTCTTCAGTAAGTTATAGCCGCAAGTTTGCAGAAGATGGAGTGGGGAAATGGTCGACTGTGTCTCTTCCGTTTGCGACGAACAAGATTCTTGTTGACGGGAAAACCGTGAATTGGTCACATGATGATGACGACCAGGATAAGTCGTTGTGGATAATGTCGGTGAGTGCGGTGGAAGGCGATATGGTGATTTTGCAGTATACGGATAAGATGCAGGCTAATCAGCCTTATCTTATCGCTGTGAGTGAGGATTTGGCGGGGAAAACGCTCGATTTCATCGGTGGCAAGACGAAGTTCACACCAACACAGGATTCTCCGTCACAACTTTTGGTCGATGGTTATACCTTTACGGGCGTTAATGTCGCTTCTGATATGCCAAAAGTGTTTGTTATCGAGGATGATGAATTCGTTTACGGTGAAGAAACCAGGCAGGTTGCTCCATTCAGGGCTTATTTGTCAGTGGAAGGCACGCCTGCTTATTCGCGCCTATATATCTCTGGACCAGATATCACCAATGGTGTTGTTTCCATTCTTGCAGCCGAAGGCGGTGACATGCCTGCAGTTTACGACATGCAAGGTAGGAGAGTGCATGTTCACGACACCTTGAATGGCTTGCCGAAAGGAGTATATATAGTAGGTGGAAAGAAAAGGATAGTCAAATAGCAACCGCTATCAAGACAAAAGGCTCGGAACTCCGAGCCTTTTGTCTTGATAATGTGCTTGTTATTGATGATTATAAAGTTTATTCCAGCAAAAGAACGCGACTGCTCCAGTCGGTTTTCTTCCCCCAATCCACATCATTGCGATAAGGCAAATCCAAGCCGTGGCTCATCAGGTAAGCGCCACTGTAACTCTTTCCTTCACAGTCGAGTGGTCTGAGGTCAATGCGATTCAGTTCATGTACTTTGTAGAGGCGGTTGGGATCGAGCCCAGCCATCTTCACTCGTGGCAGGTGCTCGTTTTGGAACGACTCTGTCTTCCACCAGTAGAATACTGCCTTGTCCTTGGCCTCCGTCACATACATCATCGATGCCACTCCCTTATGGTCGTAGGGTGAAACCAAGCGGTAGATGTCGCCGAACTGTACAATCGGACGGATGGATTTGTATTCGGCAATGGCATTACGGCAAAGGGCTTTCTCTTCGTCGGTCATGTTCTTGGGCTGTATCTCCATGCCAAGTCTGCCACTCATTGCCACATCGATGCGGTATTTCAAGGCTGTCGTCCTGAAAACCGTATGGTTGGGAACGGCACTGATGTGGCTCGCCATGGCAATGGCGGGGAAGAAGTAACTCGTGCCCCATTGCATATAGATGCGCTGGAGGGCATCGGTGTTGTCGCTTACCCAAAATTCATCAAAATAGGGAAGCACTCCCCAGTTGGCACGCCCGCCTCCACTGGCACACGCCTGTATGGTGACATCGGGGAATTTCTCACGCACTCTCTTGCAAACATTCTCGAAGCCCCGATGGTATTCTATATAGAGGTGGCTCTGGTCTTCGGCTTTCAGATACTGGCTGCCATGATTGAGTATGGGCATGTTGGCATCCCATTTGATATAGTCGATTTCTGGATATTTTGTCATGATGTCGTCAAAAACCTTGAAGACAAAATCCTGTACTTTCGGATTGCTGAGATCGAGGATAACCTGTGTGCCGCCGCGCCCCAGCACGGCATCTCTTTGGGGTGACTTGATGATCCAGTCGGGATGCTTCTCGTAGAGTTCACTTATGGTGTTACTCATCTCAGGCTCAATCCATATACCGAACTTTACCCCGTTTTTCTTGGCGTCGCGTAGTAATCCTTCTATTCCGTCGGGCAGTTTCCTCTTGTCCACCACCCAGTCGCCGAGCGAAGAGTTGTCTGTCTTGCGAGGATACTTGTCGCCAAACCATCCGTCGTCCATTACAAACAATTCTCCACCCATACTGGCAATATCGGCCATCATCTGGTCCATGCCGGCTTGGTTGATGTCGAAATATACACCTTCCCAACTGTTGAGCAGTATCTTTCGTTCCTTGTCACCATGTGCCAACTTGTATTGGCGACCCCAACGGTGGAAATTGCGCGATGCACCGCTTAGACCCTGTGTGCTGTAGGTAAGGGCTAGCGCAGGGGTAGTGAATGTTTCGCCTTTTTTCAGATGGTATTCGGAATTGTCTTCGTTGATTCCCGCAGAGAAATAGTGGTACTCGGTGTCGTCGGTGTCGAATTTCAAACGGTAGTTGCCCGAATAGCACAACGCTGCGCCAATCACGTCACCGTCATTTTCACGGGCCTTGCCATCGAGTGATATCATCACCTCTGCATGGTCGGTATGAGAATTCCGTGAACCATCCTTGTTCTTAATCATCATGACACCGGGATTTAGGGGTTCTTCCACCAAACGGGCTTCATTGGCCCAAGAGCCATAAAGATGGCTTACCCACACGTCTCCTCTCCGGATGGGCAGCATGCCGGATGCAAAGGTGGTGAGGGTTACGGTGGATTTCTCTTGGTTGGTCATCGTTGTCCAAGTCTCTATCATATCCACATCATGATATGCGCGATAGTTCAAGTCCACCATAATGGGATAGACGGGGTCTTTCATGCTAATGGTTGTCACGGTGGCGTTGCCTTCGTCTTTATGGTTGATGGCGTAGGTTTGCAAAACCGTCGACATATTGCCATCTGCATGCCGCATGGCGATGGCAGCCTCAGCGGGTGTATTCAGTCCATAAGCAGGGTAAGCATCCATCCTGCCGCCTGAAGGATATTGCAGGCGGTCGATGTCGGCTTTGTTCAGTTTGGGTCCGAAATAAATGTATTGTGGCATTGAGGCGATGTCCACATTCAAGACCAGCGACATGTTGGGTGTCTCAATCGTCACAGGATTGGCCCTTGTCACGACTGCAAGCAAAAGAGAGACAATGAGAAAAATGTTTCTTTTCATATGGTATAAATAAAGATAATAGGTATAGATGTGAAATCTTATTGATGGTTAGGTATTTTGTGCTACAAAAATAAAGAAAAAAATAGTTTTGTCTACACGAAACGCCAATTCATTTCACCAAATGTCATGAAAACATGCTATTTGGGTAACAAGTGCAAATACGTGATATAGTCATCATTGTCAAAGCAGTCGCTTTTTTCATTTGAAAAGACTTGCCCGTTGATATTTTTTTGTTATTTTTGCAAAAACAAAGGCTATGATTATGAATAACGACAACAAGAACGCCATTTCGAAATATATCCATGAAATCAGCGATACCGAACTGCTTACCGATGAGCAGGAACGCCAACTTGCCCAGCGCATACAAGATGGCGACCCTACGGCCATATCCGAGTTGGTAGAGCCCAACTTGAGATTCGTATTGTCTGTAGCCAGTCAATATCGGGGGCAGAACGTATCTTTCGACGACCTGGTGAGTGAGGGAAATATCGGTCTGATGAAAGCGGCTGCGCGCTATAGCCCATATCCGGGCAAGCGGTTCGTCAACTTTGCAGCGCCTATTGTACGTGACTGTATAGAGCGGTTTATCGACAATCACTCTGGGCTATATAAAGTACCGCGTGGTGAGTCGTCACCATCGGAATCACGTCGTAGCCACCCTGTCTCGGTAGATGCGCTTATCCCTGCTGGAAGCACCAATAATTTCAACCTGCTCAACCTTCTTGAGAACATCGATTCTCCTTATGCCGACAAGCATCTTACCCAAGAAGATGTGAATGCCAGGATAATGTCTTTATTCAGTTTGCTTGACGACCGTGAGCGTCGGGTCATGACGCTTATCTATGGCATTGATACAGACCGCCACACCATGGCAGAGGTTGGAATGTTGATGGACATCAAGCGGGAGCGTGTACGTCAGATACGCGACAAGGCCTTGCGCAAATTACGCAAAGCCCGTCAGCATTTCAATGATATCTCTTGATTGTTTTTGGAGGCCCTGGTGACTTTAGGGCTTTAAGGGGCTTGTCCTCAACTTGATTTTCTGTGTCTTCAGCCTGCTGTTTTTCGGTTTCACCGTCAGCACTACTTCACCTGCTGTCTTGCCGGCACGGAGAATCACCATTGCCGACCCGTTATACAGGCTTCGTGTATTGACCGTGTTGAGTTCATCCGACAGCATGTCGCCGTTGGTGATGGCCACAATCCTGGCATCTCCTTCAACAGAAAACTCCAACTCGTCTTGTATGCGATAGTCGCGCCTGCCTTTTGAATCTACGGCATGCACACGCACATGCATGAGGTCTATCCCGTCGGCCACCCATTCGATGTCGTCATGGGTCACATTTAATTTCACGGCTTTACCACTGGTCTCCACACGATGCCTGGCCACTATTCTCCCGTGATCAAAGGCAATGGCTTCGATGTATCCGTCGGCATATTCCACATTGTCCCACCGCATCTTGTTTCGTTCCTTGGGATTGTCGGTGTTGCTTCTCTTTCCTTGACTCTTGCCATTTACCAGCAGTTCCACTTCCTCGGCATTGCTGTAGGCATATACCGTGAGGTGGGTGCCTGGCTGGCGGTTCCAATGGTCGCTGTATTTCTCGCCACCGAATTTCACGCCATTCCACTCTGTGTCCTCTGTGGTGTTGTCGACAATGCTCACATGTACGGTCGGCTCATCCTCTTTGAAGAAACTCTTGAGGAAATATGCCATGGGCTTGGGCTCGAGCGCGATGTCGAACACGCCGTCGGTCCATCCCTTGGCGGGCCATCCTCGTGATTCGCCCAAATAGTCGATCATACCCCAATAGGCTAAACCTACCACCTTGTCGAGATCCATCTCATAATAGTTTTGTCCCATCATGGTAAGATTGGCCTCGCTTTGGTAAAAAATCATCCAAGGAAAACGGCGGCCATCGCCGGGGAAATACATATAACGATAATTGTAGGCAGCCACATCGGTCTCTAATGCCAAGGGTGCGGGAAGAGAGTCGGTTTCCAGACTCCTTCCTCTTGGGTGCATGGCGACGGTTACCATGCGTGTGGTGTCGTATCGGTGGAGCAACTCACGCTGCAAACGGTAGGGTGTAACACCCCAGTCATTGAAGGGCAGGTTGGCGTAGGTCTGCAATTCATTGCCCAGACTCCACATGATGACAGAGGGATGGTTACGGTCGCGCTTGATAAACTCAGGTATGTCTTTTTGCCACAACTCGGTCCATTCCTTCCTTCCTCCGGTGAATTGTGTCAGCCATTTGTCATAGAGTTCATCTACCACCAATATGCCGTTTTCATCGCATAAACGGATGAAGTCCTCACTGTATGGATTATGTGATGTACGCACATGGTTGAATCCCCATTGCTTGAGCATTTTGAGCCGTTTCTCTATGGCCCGTGGGTAGGCTGCAGCCCCCAGGGCTCCCAGTGTATGGTGGTTGGCGATGCCTTTCAGTATGACTTTTTTTCCATTGAGCCTAAATCCGAAATCAGGCGAAAATTCAATCTTCCTTACCCCGAAAGTGGTCTCTGCATGGTCGGCCACTATTCCTTCAGCATCACATAATTCGAGCCTCAATAGATATAAATAAGGTGACTCACAACTCCATAGGTGCGGATGGTTGAGATGTATATCGTTCAAGCGATACTCATATTGTTTCATCTTCCTGTTCCACGCGATGTATGTGGTGTCGTCTGCCACGATATTCTTGTCGGCATCGAGAACAGTGGCATGCACTTTCAGACTATTGGTGTTGAGATAACAGGCAATTTCGGCTTGTATCGACAGGGTGGACATGGATTCGCTCACCTCAGGAGTGGTGACATATATGGGATGTCGTGGAAAATACAAGGCAGATGACGTGACGAGAAGTCCTACGTCGCGAATCAGACCGCCTCCGGTATACCATCTCGAGTTGGTGGGCTCCTGGGTGTTTGCCTTTACGGCAATGACATTCTCTGTGCCATATACCAAGTGGTTGGACAGGTCGACTTCGAATCCCACGTAGCCATAATCGGTTCCACCTATGCGCTGCCCGTTGAGATATACGTCACCCACATACATAATACCTTGGAAATCGAGTGTCACGCGTTTCCCTTTCCAACTGTCATCAGGCAAGATGGTCTTCACATACCATCCTATTCCCATCTCCTTGAAAGCACGTGCACTCAGACGGCTCTTGAAGTTGCTCGCCTGGTCGCTGTTGTCGCTTTGTTCGTCGGCAGTCGGCACCACCCATGGCTGCTCGATTTGGAAGTCATGTGGCAAGTCGATGGTTCGCCATGAGGCAGTGATGGCATTCACGTTGTCGGGAGAGGGGATGTCGGGGATATCGCCCAAATGAAATTTCCACCCGAAATTCATGCAGAAGACTTGTCTGTCGGCTGTAGTGCATACGGCTGTTACTGAAAACAGGATGGTACAGATGATAAGAAGTGTCCTTTTCATGACGTTTTCACTCAGATAGGAGTTTGACATAAGAGTTGAGGCCACTGGGCATAGGAGCCCATCCCTCATAAGTGGTATTCTTGTAATTCAGGTCCACTACATTGATTTCCTCCATCTTGCGCCATTTCACGCCTTTACGGTCAAGGTCGGCAATGCGGTTGGCGGGCAAGTTGGTCACTTCAATGCGAATTTCGTTTTTGCCTTTCTGTAGGCATTGTCCCAGGTCGAGCGTGAATGGCACACACCATGCACAACCCTTGAAATCGCCATTGACGTATACTCGTGCGCTTTCCCTTACGTCGCCCAAATCAATGCGCCATGATTTCTTGGCTTGATGCTTGTCGACTTTCAATATGGTGGTGTAGACACCTGTGCCCATGGTGATGCCTGCGGCTTCACTGAGATGTTCCCATGAGCGTAGTGTGTCTAAAGTAAATGTTTCTTCCACTTTGGGCATTTCCTCTTCAAACGACAAAGTCCATGCTGCATTGGTAAGGTCGATTTCTTCCGGAACTGTGTCATCCTTGGCTGCCACCTGCTCTCCGTATGCCGTCGACGGCAAGATGTTGTCGTAGGTTTGCAAGATCATCGACTCTCCCGATTTCAAGTCGACGTATATGCTCTTGTCTCTTGTCTCTGCATGTGAGATGATCCCGTTGAGCGGATTGAACCACATGGCATCCTTAAAGTCAACGGCTAAATTCACCCAACCTTTCTTGTTGTCGGGAGAGAGATTGGCAATGAAATAATGATGGCCATGGTCATTGCTGCGGCGAATGACTCTCAGCCCCATCTTCGTGCGCATGAGTTCGGGGGTGGCTGATGCTGTCATTCCTGCGTTGTCAATGCCGTGGATGATTCGTGCGCCTTGCGCTTCCAACTGTGACAGATGTCGTTTGAGGGATTCTGGCATGCGTCCACTTCCCGGGATGATGAGTCCACGATAGCGTGAGCCGCCAGGGGTGACAATCATCCCTTCGTCGAAAACGGAAGATTCCAGTATCTTCTCACTGATGTAATCGCAGTCGAATCCAAGGCTGTCGATTTCCAGTATACTCTGAATGAACTCGGGGGCTTTCTCTGCCATCTTATGGATGTCGAATGCCATCAACAAGCCGTCAACACCGGGTGAGAGACGTTTCGACCACATGTCGCGCAGAGGTACCAGCACCAGGAAATCGTTGTCGGGATGTCCCATTTGAAGAAAACTCTGGCACCGCTCGATGTATTTCATCAGATAGGGTGCATCGCGCCATATCGAATTGTTGGGACTCATGTCGATACTGGCATAGAACCGCCATCCTGGCCAAGGGTCGTTCTTGGGAGAATAGCATGTGCCATGGAAAAACATGTGGTTGACTCCGCAGGTGAACATCAGGTCGAGGTCGGGTTTCATTTGGGAGAGCGACGTGCGGAAATGCTCTGTGAGCCAGGTGAATGTCTCGCTGCTCGTGAAGGGCTTTCCCATGATATGGGCTGCCGAAGATGCATACTTGAGCATGGACACGTCGCTGAAATTCGGTCGGGTGAAGCCGGGGTCTTTGCGCAGTCCGTGGATGTTGAATTCCGACAGTCCAAAGCCTTCGATTTCAGGTACGTCAACAGAGGCATAGACGTCAATGAGACTGGCTGGTGAACCATGGGCTTGGTTGCGTGTCTGTGAGCCATGCGAATGCGCCCACGATGTCCATTGCTGCGAGAAATTCTCCAGCAACATGTCGCTCAATGTCTCACGATAGTCGGAGAGCACGTCCTTGGTATTGTCGTTCGACGGGATATCTATTCCCAAAAGTTCGGGAAAGTGTTTTGCCAAGTCGTATCCCCTACGTGCCTTGAATTCAGTGAGAAGGGTAGGGGTCCAGTTAGCATTGTATACTTCGTAGGAGTCGTTGAAGAAATTGTGGGGCCATGCCACTTGGCTCGCTTCAAAAACTTGGTCGAATCGGTCGAGATAGTGTCGAACGGCAGTCTTGTCGAAATGGTCGATGACGTATCCGGCACCGCCAGGAGCAGCCCGCTTCACCTGCTGGCGGGTGCGCGAGACGTAAAGCACCACTACAAGCCACTTTCCGGTGAGGCGCAACATTTGCAGTTTCCCTTCTTCCACACTGCCTGTCATATCAATGCATTTTCCCTTGTAGCCTTTCACGTCTATGGGGTATGCCATGGCACAGGAAAACTTGGCGAAACGGCGTTCTTTGTCGTCTTTGATGCTAATGTCAACCAACATGGGCTGGTCGGTCACCTTGTCTACCAACACGGTGTCGATAACGAAGACTGCCTTGCAGGCGGCCTCCTCAATGGGCGTGGAAGGACCGCCAAACGGCCATCCCGTACCTGTATTCATGTCTACGAGGATGCTGTTTGTCTCTCCTATGCGTTCTACATTCGCCAACTGGTTCATCCATTCGGGTGAAAGAAACGAAATGGCATGCTGTTCGTTGCCTTGGACTCCATAGATGGGCGTAATCTCAACTGAACCTACTCCAACCTTGGAATATTCTTCCAAATTCCATTTGAGATTCACTTCGTCGACAGCCGATCCGGGCCACCACCACCTGAGTCCTGGTTTGCTTTCCGGCATAGGCGTAGGCCACTCCACTTGTCCGATGGCCGACAGTGATACCATCAATAAGAAAGCAGTGAGCAAATGTCTGATATTTTCCATGTTTTGTGTCGTTGAAGATAATGAAATGAGTAGTTTGTTGCTTTACTCATCAAAAAAACAGCACTCTTGTACTTTTTTGAAGAATTGCAACAAAGGTACACAATAAATCCGAGTAAGGCAAGAGGAAAGCAGGTTTTAGTATTCTGAAAGCCGTCTTGGGTGTGTGTTGTCTTTTGTATTTAAGCAAAATTAACAGTTGTGAGGCTAATTGAATGTAAAAAAAGAAGTATTTTTGACATCAGAAAACAATCTTATGGCTTTTAGGAGTTTATATACAGGCTATGGAAAATAAAATACTTTACATCGTTGTGCCTTGCTATAACGAGGAAAAAGTGCTCTTGGAAACTACCAAGCGTCTTTCTGCACTCATCGACCGTATGGCAGCAGATAAATTGGTGTCATGGGAAAGCCGTGTGTTGTTTGTAGATGATGGCTCGAAAGACACCACTTGGCAACTCATAGAGCAACTGCATGAGACATCAAGATATGTCGTTGGGGTGAAGTTGGCGGGAAATGTTGGACATCAGAATGCATTGATGGCAGGGCTGACTACTGCCAAGGATTATGCCGACATCATCGTGAGTATTGACGCTGACTTGCAAGACGACGTGGAGGTTATACCACAGATGGTGAAAGAGTACAACAATGGTTGCGACATTGTGTATGGGGTTCGGAAGAAACGAGATACAGATACTTTTTTCAAACGCAACACGGCTCAGGCTTTCTACAAACTCATGGGATTTCTGGGGGTGAAGACTATTTACAACCATGCGGATTACAGGCTCATGAGCCAGCGTGCGGTAGAAAAACTGACTGAATTTCGTGAGCGGAACCTTTTCTTAAGGGGAATGGTGCCCCTGATTGGTTACAAGACAGCGTGCGTGTATTACGACCGCGCCGAACGGTTTGCTGGAGAGAGCAAGTATCCCCTTGGCAAGATGGTTAACTTCGCGCTCGAAGGTGTCACTTCATTCAGCATCCGTCCGCTTAGGCTTCTGCTCTATATGGGAATTCTCTTCATTCTCATCTCTTTTTTCATTCTCTTATGGGTATTAATAAGGTATATGGGAGGAGCAGTAGTCCCGGGATGGTCGTCACTCATGCTGTCAGTATGGTTCGTGGGTGGCTGTATCCTCGTAGGACTCGGAATTGTGGGAGAATATATAGGGAAGATTTACATAGAAGTGAAAGACCGTCCACGATATAATATCGAGACAGTGTTGTCGAAATAATTAAAAAGCATATTATTTTGTAAGTTCTATTATTACTACACATAAAATATCATAAACTGTTTGTGAAAAAAAGAGAAAATTGGATAGACTGGGCGAAAACAATAGGTATGTTTACCATTATTTGGGGACATTGCTTCCCAGAGAAAGTGTCAGGTTTCATATATGCGTTCAACGTCCCTTTATTTTTCATTATTTCAGGCTACCTTTGTCATAAAGAGTCCTCTTTTATTCTTTTTTGCAACAAGACAATCCATAACCTTATTATCCCATATTTTGTTTTAGGTTTTATAAAGATTGCTCCCATTGTTGTGGAGCATTTATCTGACGGACTATGGATGTGGCCTGTGCTCGCTCTATTCGGAGGTTTTCATCAATTAAATGATATACCTGGATGTGGCAATCTTTGGTTCGTATATTCACTTATCATTATCAAACTGCTCTACCAATGTTTTCCTCGAAGAAAACTTTTTCTGTCTGTAATTTCTTTTACAGGTGCTATGATTTATAATATTATAGGATTGGAATGGTCATGGGCTGTAACAGACATTTTGTTGGCAATACCATTTTTTATGATAGGTAATTATATGGCAACCATTAGTTTTTTTTCTGAAATA
>JAEEGJ010016899.1_pt1 | contig 16627 bp, 9 predicted proteins | sample 8958761 | NCBI WGS metagenome assembly JAEEGJ01 (sample SAMN16246546, study PRJNA631951) | gut metagenome | biome: gut microbiome; feature: rumen; material: RS-attached | host: Bos | place: Iran: Karaj | collected 2018-10 | reverse complement strand
ATAGACTTCCTCCTTTATTTTTTCTTATGTCCGGCATTATCTTTTTTACTGTTTTTTGATTATCCCGCAGTTTTATTACAACGGCGCTCTGATTATCGCGTTCGCCCTGCCTTTTGTTCTCATCGCTTATCTTTTTAAGCAGGGCGGTAAGGTCTTCTTCACTTGCATGATATGCAAGTTTTGTTAGGGACAGTTCGTCCGCTTTCTTATAAAACCCGTCGGTGCATAGAAGCAGAGCTCGGCCTTTTTTCACCCTGATACGCTTAATCTCGGGCTTATGATAGGCTCCGGTCCCGATGCAGCGAAGCAGGCGGCCTTTAGAGTCGATATGGTCTTTGCCTGCAGGATGCAGTGAGCCTGACGGGCGCTTAAAGGATCTGTTTATCTTATATAGCCGGCTGTCGCCTGAGTGGATGTATATGCCCTTATTACCGATAAGGCAGATAAGACTTACGGTTGAGGCTGATTTAGCGGTCGTATCGGGACCGGATTGCCCTTTATCTGTAATAAAATCATGCTCTCTTATATGTCTGTGGCATGAGTAGAGAGTTCTTAAAAATATGTGTTTTAAATTGTCTGAATTCGGTGAAACTGTATCCTGAGTGTACCGGATAAAAGATTTTCTGATTTCTGAAATGATATATGAGGCGGCTGCATCGCCATGACTTAAGCCTCCGACGCCATCCGCGACCGCGGCAAGCAAAACGGGCTTATTCGCTGTGCGTATACAGATAACGGTTAAAGCGTCCTCGTTACGTTCACGTCCTCCCCGTTCCCACAGACAGGCCGTCACATATTCTGTTATAAGGTGGTACAATAAGACTTCCTCCTTCCCCTTGCACGACGTGCAAATGCGCAGAAACGCTGACTTTTTGTGTGTTGTGATTATATCCCGTGAAACAAAAAAATGCAAGAGAATCTGATTGAAAAGAGCATGAAAAAACTCTATACTGATATATGTGTTGTGTGTCTTTTATGACCACAATATATTGGTGAATTTATTGGCTCCCTTAGGGGAAAGGACAGAAAAATGTACAGAGACAATACTAAAGTGATACATATAGGCGACAGAGTCATCGGAGGGGGCAATCCCATCCTTATTCAGTCGATGACCAATGTTCCGACGCAGGATGTTGAGGCAGTGGTTAAGCAGATCCTTGCGCTTGAGAAGGCGGGATGTGAGATCATAAGGTGCACGGTGCCCGATGAAGAGGCGGCTAAGGCGCTTCCTGAGATTAAGAAGCAGATTCACATACCTCTTGTTGCGGACATTCACTTTGATTATAAGATGGCCATAGCTTCCATTGAAAACGGCGCGGATAAGATCCGCATCAATCCCGGCAATATCGGCGGAGAAGAGAAGTTAAGGGCCGTAACGGATACTGCGAAGGCTGCGAACATTCCGATCAGAGTGGGTGTTAACAGCGGATCGCTTGAGCGCAACATCGTTGAGCGTGACGGCGGTGTAACGGCTGCGGGCATAGTTGAGAGCGCCCTTGATAAGGTGCATATGATAGAGAAGGCCGGCTATGACAATATGGTCATAAGCATCAAGTCTTCGGATGTAATGATGTGTGTCAGGGCTCATGAGCTTTTGGCCGAGGAACTTGACAGACTCGGTACAAGATACCCGCTGCATGTGGGCATCACTGAGTCCGGAACGGTAAGGAGCGGCAATATCAAGTCATCGATCGGTTTAGGCCTTATTCTTGATAAGGGAATAGGAGATACGATAAGGGTATCGCTTACGGGAGATCCCGTTGAGGAGATTGTATCCGCCAAGCTTATCTTAAGGACACTCGGACTTAGAAAGGGCGGAATCGAGGTAGTCAGCTGCCCGACATGCGGAAGAACCAAGATTGACCTTATAGGGCTTGCCACTAAGGTTGAGGATATGGTTCAGGGCATGCCCCTTGATATAAAGGTTGCGGTTATGGGCTGTGCGGTTAACGGTCCCGGAGAAGCCAAGGAAGCCGACATAGGTATAGCCGGAGGCAACGGCGAAGGCCTTATCATTAAAAAGGGCGAGATAATCAAGAAAGTCCCGGAACAGAGACTATTGGAAGAATTGAAAGCGGAACTGGATAATTGGAATGGCTGAAGAAAGCAGGCTTTTTTTCGACGTCTTTAAGACGGTAAATGTCAACAGCGAATTACGACTGATGTTTGAAAAAACAGAGGTTAAGAAAGTACGCATGTCCCCTCAGGGAGATGCGTTAACGGTATGCATTCTTTCAGATCATATCATCCCTTATCACATGATTAAGAAGATGACATCCGCCATCAAGAATTCGCTTTTTAAGGACAGCGATACCGAGGTCAGGATCTTACAGCGATACGAGCTTTCGGATGCCTATAATCTTAAGACCGTTATGGACGTATATAAGGATTCCGTCTTTGAGGAGATCAAGGATAAGGATCATATACTGGGATCGGCGCTTAAGCAGGCGGACATTGATTTTGCCGATGATAAGACAATGAACCTCACACTTGCCGATTCAAGGACTTCAAGGTCGCTTGAGAGCAAGTTAAGGGAGATACTTGAAAAGATTTTTACCGACAGATGCGGCGTGGACTGCATCCTTAACATAGACTATAAGGAAAAGGGCGAAAGCGCCCTAAAGGCTTCTTCGGATGCGATGATAGAGCGAAGAATAGCCGAGATATCCGCAAGAGCGGGCATTAAGACGGAGTATACCCGTGAGGAGACCTATGCCGGTGCGGCGCAGGATATAGTGCCCGATGTACCGGCTCAGACAGAAAGCCCTGCGACAGCTTCATCTAAGTCTGAGGGCCGCAGCGATGATTCGGGTAAAAGCAAGGGCTTTAAGCGCCGTGCACTCAAGCAGAGCGATGCCCCCGGCGTACTGTACGGTAAGGAATTTGACGGCGATTCGATACCCATGAAGGATATCACCGGAGAGATCGGTGAGGTAATAGTCAAGGGTGAGATAATCGCAACCGATGCGCGTGAGATACGTAACGAGCGTACGATATACATATTTGATGTATCGGACTATACGGATACATTCAGATTAAAGCTCTTTGTTCATAACGACCAGGTTAAGGAGATATCCGATACCTTAAAGCCCGGCACCTGTGTGAAGATCAAGGGTGTGGCTTCGTATAATACCTATGACAAAGAGTTATCCATTGAGCATATAAGCGGCATTATGGCCACCGGAAGCCTTAAAGTTATAAGAGAAGACAATTCCCCGGTTAAGAGAGTCGAACTTCACTGCCATACTAAGATGAGCGATATGGACGGTGTTTCTGAGGCTACGGATATCATTAACCGTGCCTATAAGTGGGGACATCCGGCGATTGCCATCACGGACCACGGAGTTGTTCAGTCTTTCCCCGATGCATGGCATTTATGGAGCGATCTCTGGGGCAAGGAGAAGAAGAATCGTATGGCCGAAGGTGAGGAGAATCCGACTCCCGCAGGCTTTTTCAAGGTTATATACGGTGTTGAAGCATACCTTGTGGATGATCTGGCACAGATATCCGAAGGAAGCGGCGAGCATAAGATGTCGGATAAGGCCGTAGTTTTCGATATTGAGACCACGGGTTTTTCAGCCGTTAAGGACAGTATCATAGAGATCGGTGCCGTTAAGGTTGAGGGCGGACAGATTACGGACAGGTTCTCCGTCTTTGTAAATCCCAAGCGTCCGATTCCCTACAGAATAACCCAGCTCACATCAATAACAGATGATATGGTATCCGATGCGGATACGATAGACGTTGTATTACCGCAGTTTATGGAGTTTTGTGAAGGGGCATTCCTGGTTGCTCACAATGCTTCATTTGATACCTCATTTATTAAGGAGAACTGTCGCAGACAGGGTCTTACATATGACCATGACCACGTTGATACGCTTGAACTTTCGAGGGCCATGCTTCCGCATCTGCCCAATCACAAGTTACACACCGTGGCGAAGGATTTGGATGTGTCGCTTGAACACCATCACAGAGCGGTCGATGATGCCGAATGTACGGCGGAGATATACCTTAAGTTACAGAAGATGGTTGAAAAGGACAGGGAATACAGCCTCTGTGAACTTAACGGCCTTATAGGCGATACCGTTAACAGGGTCAAGTCCTTACACAGCTATCACGCAATTATGCTTGCCAAGAACAATACGGGCCGTGTGAACCTTTATCGCATGATATCGGAGTCACATCTTAAGTATATGAGCCGAGGCAAGCCGTGCATTCCCAAGAGCCTGTTTAATAAAAACAGGGAAGGAATTCTGCTTGGAAGCGCCTGCGAGGCGGGTGAGCTCTATTCGGCCCTTGTGGATGAGCGAAGCGATGATGAGATAGCGCGTATAGTCGATTATTATGACTATTTAGAGATTCAGCCTGTGGGCAATAACAGGTTTATGATCTTATCGCCCAGGCATGAGAATATCAACAGCGAGGAAGACATACGGGATCTTAACAGGAAAGTGGTCGACCTGGGTGAGCGTATGGGCAAGCCTGTCGTAGCAACCTGTGACGTACACTTTTTAGACCCTGAAGATGAAGTTTACAGAAGAATAATCATGGCCGGCAACGGATTTAAGGATGCTGACGACCAGGCACCTCTATACCTTCATACGACGGAGGAGATGCTTAAGGAGTTCATGTATCTCGGTACGGATAAGGCTATGGAGGTTGTCGTTAACAACACCGTAATGATAGCCGACATGATTGATTATATAAGCCCCGTGCGCCCCGACACCTGTCCTCCCGTAATTGAGAACAGTGATGAGACGCTGCGTCGCATATGTTATGCCAAGGCTCACAGTATGTACGGTGAGGAACTCCCCGAGATAGTTGCCAAGCGACTTGAAAGGGAGCTTGATTCGATAATATCCCACGGTTATGCCGTGATGTATATAATAGCGCAGAAGCTTGTGTGGAAGTCGATGGAAGACGGATATCTCGTCGGTTCGAGAGGTTCGGTCGGAAGTTCTTTTGCGGCCACAATGGCGGGAATTACGGAGGTTAATCCGCTAAGCCCGCACTATTACTGCGAAGACTGCCATTACGTAGACTTTGATTCGGATGATGTGAAGGCATATGCGGGTAAGGCCGGAGTCGATATGCCGGATAAGGTCTGCCCCAACTGCGGCAAGATGCTTAAAAAGGACGGTTTTGACATTCCTTTCGAGACCTTCCTCGGATTTAAGGGTGATAAGGAGCCCGATATCGACCTTAACTTTTCATCCGAATATCAGGCCAAGGCGCATAAGTATGTCGAAGTTATATTCGGTGCCGAGCAGGCCTTCAGAGCAGGTACGATTGCGACTCTTGCTGAGAAGACGGCCTACGGCTATGTCAAGAAATACTATGAAGAGAAGGGCATAAGCAAGAGAGACTGCGAGATTGACAGACTGCTTAAGGGCTGCGTGGGTGTAAGGCGAAGCACGGGACAGCATCCCGGCGGAATCATCGTATTGCCCGTGGGTGAGGAGATTCATTCCTTTGTGCCGATTCAGCATCCGCCCAAGGATGAGAGTACGATAACCACGCATTTTGATTACCATGCCATAGATCATAACTTACTTACGCTTGATATACTCGGACACGAAGATCCGACGATGATTCGTAAGCTTCAGGATTTAACGGGCAGGGATCCTCTTACTATCCCGCTTGACGATCCTAAGGTCATGAGCCTTTTTAAGGGCACGGATGCTTTGGGTATTACTCCTGAAGATATAGGCGGAACACAGCTTGGATGCCTCGGAATCCCCGAGTTTGGTACGGACTTTGCCATAGGAATGCTTCTTGATACAAAGCCTACGTCGTTCTCTGACCTTGTAAGAATAGCCGGTCTTGCTCACGGAACCGATGTATGGCAGAACAACGCCGAGATCCTTATAAAAGAGGGGACGGCTACGATTTCGACAGCCATCTGTACACGAGATGACATTATGACCTATCTTATCGAGAAGGGTGTTGATTCATCCGAAGCCTTCAAGATCATGGAGGCCGTACGTAAGGGTAAGGTGGCCAAGAGCGTTGCAAGCGGCAAGACCGAGGACTGGGATAAGTGGAAGGCCGATATGACGGCCTGCGATGTTCCGGACTGGTATATATGGAGCTGTGAGCGTATCAAGTACATGTTCCCGAAAGCTCATGCGGCTGCCTATGTTATGATGGCATGGCGAGTGGCTTATTGTAAGATATACTATCCGCTGCAGTATTATGCGGCTTTCTTCAGTATCAGAGCAAAAGCTTTTTCATATGAAAGCATGTGCCAGGGCAGAGAGCATCTGGAACTGAGGATGAAGGAAGTCAAGTCAAGGATTGACGATAAGACCGCTACGAACAAGGATGAAGACTCATACAGAGATATGAGAATAGTCCAGGAGATGTATGCAAGAGGCTTTGAATTCTTACCGCTTGACATATTTACGGCCAAGGCCAGAACTTTCCAGGTTATAGACGGTAAGATAATGCCGTCGTTTACAAGTATAGAGGGCCTTGGAGAAAACGTTGCGGATATGATGGAAGCGGCGATGAGGGACGGACCGTTCTTATCAAAGCAGGAGTTCAGAGAAAGAACGAAGGCCAACCAGACCATAGTCAATACGATGAGCGAACTCGGACTTTTGGGAGATCTGCCTGAGAGCAATCAGTTAAGCATATTTGATTACATGCAAAATGAAGCATAGTGGGAGAGAGTTATATGAGAGATTTTTTGAATGAACTTGCATCGGCAGCACCGACACCGGGCGGCGGCGGCGCATCGGCACTTATAGGAAGCATAGGCTGCTGCTTATGCAGTATGGTTGCCAATCTTACAACGGGCAAGAAGAAGTATGCCGAATATCAGGATAAGATTGATGAGTATCTTATAAAGCTTAAGGAGCAGAATGAGATCCTGCTTAAGGATATAGATAAGGATGCAGAGGCATTCAAGCCTTTGGCTGCGGCTTATGCGCTTGACAAGTCCACACCCGGATATGAGGATATTATGGAGAAAGCCACATATGATGCGGCTTTGGCACCGCTTGAGATAACACGCGATATCTATGAACTTGTGCCGATCATAGAGGATCTTTCGGTTATGGGTTCGCGTCTTGCGATAAGCGATGTGGCTGTTGCTGCAGGTGCCGTTTCGGCAGCGCTTAAGGGCATTGTTATGAATGTATATATCAACACGCGTTCGTTAAAGGATAGGGATGCCGCAGAGAAGATGAATGCCGAGGCCGATAAGATGGTAAACGACGGATGTGGCAGACTTGATGCCGTATATGATAAGATAAAGAGCGGACTTGTTTAGATTACGGTTATTAATGTAACACCGGTTAAGGAGAATATATGGAAGAATGGAGAGGAATGCCTGTTGTACAGGCGCTTGCCGAGGACTTTAAGGTAAGGCTTGAAAAGCTTGCCAAAGACGGAAAGGTTCCCACACTTGCGGTTATACGTGTGGGTGAGAGAGAAGACGACCTTTCTTATGAGAGAGGACTTAATAAGAGATTTGACTCTGTAGGAGCCAAGGTGGTATCCAAGGTTCTGCCTGTCGATGTAAGTCAGGAGAAGCTTGAGGATACGGTCAAAGAGTGCAATGAGGATGATTCGATTCACGGAATATTAATCTTCAGACCTCTGCCTAAGGGACTTGATGAGAAAGCAGTAACGGCTCTTGTTACGCCCGCTAAGGACGTAGACTGTATGACAGAGTACAACATAGCCCATACTTTTTTACAGGACAAGGAGGGCTTCGAGCCCTGCACCCCTGCGGCTGTTATGGAACTGTTAAAGCATTACGGATATGACCTTACGGGTAAGAATGCCGTGGTTGTGGGCAGAAGCATGGTAGTGGGCAAGCCGCTTGCAATGATGCTTACTAAGACCAACGCGACGGTTACGATATGTCATACCAAGACCAGGGGTCTTGAAGAAATATGCAAAAAGGCTGATATAATCTGTGCCTGTGCCGGTGTGCCGGAGATGATCACCGATGAATATATGGGTGAGGGACAGGTTATCATAGATGTCGGAATTAACGTCAAGGACGGTAAGCTTGTCGGAGATGTTGATTATGAGGCTGCGGGACGTCATGCGGCCTTTGCGACTCCCGTTCCCGGCGGCGTCGGTACGGTTACGACATCATGCCTTTTGATGAACACGATAAAGAGTGCAGAGCAAAAATAAACAATTTCCGCAGTAAAATTATTTAATTTTTTGGCGCAATTTGTTACAGTTTTATTACGGTTTTTGTGATATCATATTGGCAATAAGAATTGTCGCAAGACAATAACTTATATACTTCCCCTTTTATATGACCATCTTCGTCCCCCGAGGATGGTCTTTCCCTTTAAATAGGATTAGGAGAATGCACTGTAATGAACGAATGGGTCAATAATTATGAGATAGCGGCGATAGTTATTATAATAGCCGTATCTGTTCTGTACTTTGCAGGCCATAGGGTATACACCAAGACATCCAGGGTTTTCTACACAATGCTGCTTACCGGTCTGGCATCGGCTATAATCGATGAACTGGCTATATACGGGCTGGCTCATCCTGAGATAGTATCAAGGACAGCCAATATTTTCTTAAATGTCGCATACTTCGTGACCATGATGGCGGCTGTATTCTTATATGCACTTTATGTGCTCTTTGTTACGGGATCGGAGTATCGATACAGTCAGAGGGATCTTACGATATTCACTCTGCCTATTGTTATCGAGTTTTTCTTAATAATCACATCCCCCTTTACGCACATTATGTTCTATATAGATGAGGCGGGCATCTACCACAGGGGCCCCGGGATGACTCAGTCCTTTGTTGTAATGGGCTTATATATGCTTTTCATGGCATATCAGACCATATCAAGGAGTGATCACCTGACACTTGTTGAAATCCTGTCCATCTTAATGTACAGCGGTGCGATTATATTATCTATAATCTTACAGGTTATATTCCCCGAGGTTTTACTTACATCCTTTGCGATGGCGGTGGGTATGCTTTTGGTATTCACATCGATGCAGGGAGATTTTGTCGATTCGGACAAGCTTTTAGGTACCTTCAGTTCCGATGCATGGAGTAAGAAGATAGAGCAGGCCTTTGAGAATAATAAGAAGCTTACTCTTTTGATCGTAAGGCTTGGCGGATATGAGAAGATAAGCACTCAGGTGGGATACGAAGGCTGTAACGATGTCTTAAGGCAGATTGCGGAATTCCTTATGAAGTTAATCCCCGGGCATCAGGTATATCACTTAAGCGGATTGTATTTCGGCTGCGTACTTGATACGGATGTCGATGCAAGAGGCTATGCCGTGGCCATAGAGGACAGACTTTCTCAGAATTTTATGACAGACGGATATATGGGCAATATCAAGGTGCCTTTCTCAATAAGTATTGTAAGCTGCCCGGAACATGCTTCGAATGCGCATGAACTTGATTTTTTGATCAACATGGTATGCGGTGAGCCGAGTGAATACGATAATGAGAGAATACATGTCGTGACAGACGAAGATAAGGCAAAGTTCGACCGCAGACGCGCGATAGAAGTGGCTTTGGAACATGCAGTCAGAACGGGCGATTTTTCGGTACAGTATCAGCCAATAATCCGTATGGAAGATATGAAGGTCTTTGCTCTGGAGGCGCTGGTAAGGCTTAAGGATGAGAAGATCGGAAGGGTATATCCGGATGAATTTATTCCGCTTGCCGAGAAGATCGGTTCGATAACACAAGTTACGGAATGCGTACTTAACAGGGCTGCAAGCCTTATGGCCAAGTACAATCTTAAGTCCAAGGGTATATATAGAATGCACGTTAATCTTACGGCTTCGGAATGTCGAAGAGGCGATTCCGACGGCAGGCTGGCATCGATTATTAAGAGCAATAATCTGGAACCGTATATTATAAGTTTTGAGATATCCGAGTCCGCTCATCCCGGTGAGATGAATCCCGTGGGAGAGGGTATCGTTAAGCTGCATGATGCCGGAATGGGCATAGTGCTTGATGATTTCGGTACAGGATATTCGAATATGACCGAGATAGTCGCTCTGCCGATCGATCTGGTCAAAATTGACCGCTCTTTCTTATGGACGGCCATGATGGATGACGGTGCGATGACGGTGTTGCGTGAGTTCATAGATATGATACACAAGTCGGGCAGGAAGGTGCTTGTCACGGGTGTGGAAGATGAGAAGGGCCTTAACGTCGTTAAGGAACTTGAGGCCGATTACGTTCAGGGATACTGCTTCTCGATGCCCGTTGACCAGGAAGATCTGTTTGACTATATCAGTAACGTCAATCAGTATGATATGTCGCCCATACAGAAGTACAGATAGGAATGTTCAGATAATTTATAATTAATTTATTTTTAATTCTGACATTCTTGATGTATAATCAAACTAGCGACGGGGTAACGCCCGGCGTTATGTGGGTAAGTATAATAAGTTAAGTTTTGTGAATGGAGGTACGAATTATGTCATTATGGGATGATATCACAGAGAAGGTTGGTGCAGGCAGCAAGCTCGTAGCCAACAAAGCAAAAGAAGTCTCAGAGTTAGCCAACATCCGTGCACAGATTGTAAGTTGCGACAATACTCTTGTTAAGAATTACAAGGAACTCGGTAAGGCTTATTACGAGGCACATAAGGATGATATCGATAAGGAATTTGCCGATATCATGAAGAACATCAAGGATGCTTCTGACAAGAAGACAGATCTTAACGATCAGCTTACTGTTCGTAAGGAAGCCATGAAGGCCAGCGGTGTTGACACATCCGATGTAGATGATGTGGCAGAGGATCTGGCAGAGAAGGCCGAGGAAGTGGTTGATACGGTTAAGGAAGCCGTAGAGGATATCACAGAATAGTTTTTTGTTGAGAAACTTTGTTGTTTACTTATACCCTACATAAAAGAACCGGTGGACACGGACGTCCCCGGTTCTTTTATTGTTATCTGTAAATCTTTATTGTCCTGTCTTTATTGTCCTGCAGGAATCTCCTGATTCTGTTCAACGGCCGTAGCCATTGCCGTGGCTGCAAGCGCCGCTCTCTGTTGCATCTCAAGCTGCTGTGCGGCAAGCAATGCATCTATATTGGGATCCGCCATATAAAGTGCATTATGTATGCAGAGGTGAGTGGTGGTTCCGTCTTCACCTTCAACAGTCGTGCCTTCCGAAGCGGCAGGATCTATACTGTCGACATCAAGTCCCGCTGCAAGCATTGTTCCGCGGGCAACTTCAGGAGTTTCGGGAAGTGCAAGTTCGAAAACACCCTCTGTCTTGAAAGGACATGTATCGCAGGCAGGCTGCATGCTGTATGCGCAGACCGTACCGGCGTAGTGGACGTCACAGGTCTCTGTGGGAACACAATCCTCGGCGAAGATCTCACTCTTTAAGTGGGCATCACAAAGTCCCGGAATAGGGAGTTTGCCTGACTTTGAACATACCGTGCAGGTCACAAGACCGCCGGGTGTGGGGAATGAAGCGTATTCAAGGTTCTCATGAACCCTGCTCATAACTTCACGCCATAAAGTCTTGGCGAAGTTCTTCTCCGCATTGGATGTCAACTTGGCGTTATTGTCAAAGCCCGTCCAGGTAGAGCATGTATAGTAAGGTGTATAACCCGCAAACCAGACGTCGTTGTAATCGGAAGTCGTACCTGTCTTACCGGCGATTGCCATGCCGCCGAAGTTGGCAGCCGTACCGGAACCTGAAGATACAACGTCCTGCATCGCGCTTGTTAAAAGATAAGCGGTGGTCTGCTTAAGCACCTGTCTTGAATCTATCATCGTGTTATCCAAAAGGACATTGCCGTCGTGATCGACAACCTTGGTATATAACTTGGGCTTGATATATGTACCTTCGTTGGCAATCGTCGCATAAGCCGCGTTAAGCTCCAGATTGGTGATACCGTTGGTGATACCGCCAAGGGCCAGTGTCTGCTGGATATCCGAGAATATCTTGCCGTTGATCTCCTTGCTTGCCACGAGAGTGGTGAAGCCGAAGTTCTGAAGATAATCGTATCCGAGCTGAGGTCCTATCTGTGTAAGGGCCTTAACGGTAACTATATTAAGTGAATCCCTGATTCCGTCTCTGAATGAGCAGATTCCTCTGTATCCTGTCGTATACCAGTTACGTACCGGAGTTCCGCCGTCGAAACAGTATGGAGCATCGCTTTCAACAGTGGCAAGTGTAAGTCCGGCGCTGTCCAAAGCGGGAGCGTAGGTAGACAATACTTTGAATGTAGAACCGGGCTGACGGGTTGTGGATGTCGCACGGTTAAGCGTTCTGCTGGCCGACTTCGTACCGCGTCCGCCTATCATGGCTACAACTTCACCGGTATGCTGGTCCTCAACCGTAAGTGATATCTGAGGCTGAGGAGTGATATTGATCTTCTCTGCCTGAATATCATCACCGGGCTCCATAACGGCTGCCTGGTATTCCTCGATGGCTGCATAAGCCTCTTCGGGGCTGTCATAGAGGAGATTGAAACGGCTGTTAAACTGCTTGAAATACTGCTTAAACATCTCTGAGCTGTGATTCTCAAGCTCGCCGTTGGCCTTCTCTATAGTAAGCTTATAGTTAAGGTAATACTTGGTTCCTTCGGGATATAACTCCTCATCCGAGCACACGGTATCGCAGATGCGCTGTATGTCGGGATCCTGTGTCGAATAGATTGAAAGGCCGCCGCTGTATAAGAGGGTATAGGCCTGAGTATCGTTATATCCTGCAGCCAAAAGGTCGTTATATACGGCCTCCGTAACCGCATCGTCAAAGTACGAATTGATCGTGCTCTCTACAACGGTCTCATTCGTATTCTGTATTCTTGAATATACGTCGTCAGCCAGGGCTGTCTTGTATTCCTCGTCATCGATATAGCCCTGCTCAAGCATGTACTTAAGCACGATTTCACGTCTCTCTGCATTCTTATCGGGATGGGAGATGGGGTTGTACTTCGAAGGATTCTGTGTGATACCCGCGATAACGGCACACTCGGAAAGCGAAAGCTCGTATACGTTCTTATTAAAGTATCTTAAGCTTGCCGCCTGTACTCCCAGCGTGTTCTGACCGAGGTTGATCGTATTCATATAGTTAAGCAGGATGTCATCCTTGCTCATCTGCTTCTCAAGCTGGATGGCAAGATACTGCTCCTGAATCTTACGCTTAACTCTCTCTATCGTGCTGTCCTCACTCATCCAGTTGGTGAAAACGTTGTTCTTAAGAAGCTGCTGCGTGATCGTCGAAGCACCCTGCGAGAGGTTACGGTCCTTAACAGCCGAGAAGCCGGCACGCATGATACCCATGATGTCGATACCGTTATGGCTGTAGAAACGCTCATCCTCGATAGCAACAAATGCATCCGAGAGATTCTGGGGGATCTTGTCCATGCTGACGGGGATACGGTTACTGTCCGCCGCAACAAGCTTAGCGGTCTGATTGCCGTCCTTATCATATATAAATGTAGAAAAGCCCGTAGGCGATACATCGATATTGGAGATATCCGGGGAAGTATCTATGATACCCTTGAACACACCGATACCGACAGCCGTACCTATGATCACTGCCGCAACCGCAGCTAATAAGATCACCCTCGATATTATAAGTCCGAGCTTCTTGGTCAGCTTAAGCCCTACCGAATTAAGCTCAGCCTCTTTGGCTTTAATTCCTGCTTTGGTATAATTCATATCCTTCACTGTCCTTCCGGCATTACGCCATACGAGGATAATTATAGCAAAAAGCAAAAGATAAATAAAGGTGTTTATAAAGTCTTAAGAAAGGCTTAAAATAGCCTTATGAATAATGATGCGACAAGCTATTTGACGGTTAACGACATAACGGAAGCGGAGATCACGGAGAAGAAGTCCAGGTTCATTGCTACGGTATTGCATATCGAAAGCGAAGAGGAGGCAACGGCTATACTTGCCGACTTTCGTAAGAGATACTGGGATGCCAGACATAACTGCTATGCCTATGTACTGGGGAAAAAGAGCGAGCTCGAGCGCTTCTCCGATGACGGGGAACCTTCGGGGACCGCAGGGCGACCTATCCTTGAGGTAATTAAGGGAAGAGGTCTTACCAATACAATGATTATCGTGACAAGATACTTCGGCGGAGTCTTGCTCGGCACGGGCGGACTGGTTCGTGCATACACCGACTCCTCAGCCCTGGCTGTCGATACTGCTAAGGAAGAAGGCAGGCTTGTAAATATGCGTCTTTTGCTTAAGGCGGATATAAAGGCCGACTACACTCTATCGGGAAAGGTCCAGTACACTCTGGCCGGGATGGACGTAAAAGTCTTTGATACGATATATGAGGACAGTGTAATTTTTAAAGTAGGGATACCGGCGGACGAAGCCGATAAGGTACTTGATAAGATAACAGACGTTACCAATGCAAAAGTTTTGATAGAACGCGGAGAAACGGAGTATTTTGCATTGACAACATAGCGTGTAAAATTGTAGAATTATTAAGCAATTTTATGTAGACATTAACGGTTCATAGCATGGAAAGGTGGTGATCAATATGAAGAAAAAAACTGCATCTTCGGATGTTCCTCTTCCCTCGGCGGGCTACATATTGATTACGACTTACAGGGAGAAGAGCTATGGACGAGAGAGTAGAATTAGAGGATATTAAGGAACTCTTGGACACCAAGCAGTATACGAGGTTAAGACAGAAGCTTTCCGAGATGAATGAGGCCGATATAGCAGCTTCGCTTGAGGAACTCGAGGAGAAGGAACAGCTTAAAGCCTTCAGAATACTGCCCAAGGATATGGCTGCCGATGTATTCTCTTACATGGATGTGGATATACAGCAGTATATCATCACTTCTCTGTCAGAGAAGGATGCCGGTGTTATCATCGATAATCTGATGGCGGATGATGCCACGGACCTGCTTGAAGAGATGCCGGCCAATATGGTTAAGCGACTGTTGGCTGCCGCTTCTCCGGAGACCAGAAGAGATATCAACAACCTTCTGCGTTACCCGGAAGACAGCGCCGGAAGCATAATGACAGTCGAGTATGTGGATCTTAAAGAGAACCTGACGGTAGAGCAGGCCATAGAACGCATACGTAATATCGGAGTTGACAGCGAGACGATCAATATCTGCTACGTGCTTGATTCAAGACGTAAGCTTATTGGTACCGTTGCACTAAGATATTTGCTTTTAAGTCAGCCTGATGAGATTATCGGCGATATAATGCACGAGAATGTCATCTCCATCAATACGATGATGGACCAGGAGGAGGTTGCAAGACAATTCCAGAAATACGACTTTACCTCGATGCCCGTCGTAGACGGAGAGAACAGACTCGTCGGAATCATCACTGTCGATGATATCGTGGATATCATGGAACAGGAGGCGACGGAGGATATCGAGAAGATGGCAGCTATCGTGCCTTCGGATAAGCCTTATATGAGGACCGGAGTGTTCGAGACATGGAAGAAGCGTATTCCGTGGCTGCTTTTGCTCATGATTTCAGCTACGTTCACGGGCAAGATAATCGCAAGCTTTGAGGATGCCTTAAGTGTATACGTGGTATTGACGGCATTCATTCCGATGCTTATGGATACCGGCGGTAACGCGGGCGGACAGGCCTCGGTTACAATCATCCGTGGACTTTCACTTGATGAGATTGAATTTAAGGATGTCTTCAGAGTGGTCTGGAAGGAGATCAGAGTAGCGGCTGTATGCGGCATTACCCTTGCGGTTGCCAATTTTGCCAAGCTGATGCTTCTTGACCGCGTGGGACTTCAGGTATCGCTTGTGGTTTGTTCCACACTTGTAGCGGTGGTACTGATTGCCAAGTGCGTCGGATGTACTTTGCCGATGCTTGCTAAGAAGCTTGGATTTGACCCTGCCGTTATGGCGAGTCCCTTCATCACAACTATAGTAGATGCGATTTCGCTTCTGATTTATTTCGGAATCGCGACAAGATTGTTACATATCTGAATAATAAAACGGATGGCCGATGTGACCATCCGTTTTGTATTTAATAAATGAATTATCTTGAGAAACCGGCACGCTTTCTCTGCAGCGAGTCGAGAATCTTCTTTCTTATTCTGAGGTTATCGGGAGTTATCTCCAAAAGCTCATCCGTATCAATGAATTCGAGAGCCTGTTCAAGGCTTAAGACCTTCTTGGGCGATAAACGAAGTGCTTCGTCGGAACCTGAGGCTCTGGTGTTCGTTAACTGCTTCTTTTTGCAGACATTGATCTCGATGTCTTCGGTTTTACCGGTCTGACCTATAACCATTCCGGCATAAACCTTCTCACCGGGCTCAATAAAGAGGGTACCGCGTTCCTGGGCATTAAACAGTCCGTAGGTAATGGCCTCACCTGCCTCAAAAGCGATGAGCGAGCCCTGCTTACGGTATGTCATGTCACCCTTGTAGGGGCCGTAGCCGTCAAATGTCGTATTAAGGATACCGTTACCCTTGGTATCCGTCATGAATTCACCTCTGTAACCTATAAGGCCTCTTGAGGGAATCTCAAATTCAAGTCTTGTATAGCCGCCGCTTATGGAAGCCATTCCCTGAAGCTCACCCTTTCTTGACGAAAGCTTCTGGATAACCGCACCCGAGAATTCTTCGGGAACGTCTACGTAGGCAATCTCCATGGGCTCAAGCTTATGACCGCGCTCGTCGGTCTTATATAATACT
>JAEEGJ010016897.1_pt1 | contig 16627 bp, 17 predicted proteins | sample 8958761 | NCBI WGS metagenome assembly JAEEGJ01 (sample SAMN16246546, study PRJNA631951) | gut metagenome | biome: gut microbiome; feature: rumen; material: RS-attached | host: Bos | place: Iran: Karaj | collected 2018-10 | reverse complement strand
GCTGATTGACCATTCCCAGGCGCAGCACTCCGTCTCTCGTTATTATGAACTTGGGCAGCATGTCTTAGAACGATTCCCATCCCGAAAATACGTGCCAGCCACACCAGATGATAAATCCAAGAATAGCAAGGGCAACCACAGCACCCAATCCAAGCAGGATCTTGGCAGCTATCTCAGTCTTGTCCTTCTTGGCCGGCTCGCCATATTCATTCTTCTGATATTCCATGATTGTAGGGAAAAGGTTGTTACCCAGCGAATTTACACTTTTTTCTTGAAAAATGATACCAATGGGGTCAGACCCCAATGGTACCTTTTTCGAGATTTGCGTCAATATGACATCATATTGATTTAAATTATATATCTTTGTGACGTAAATATTGAGATTATGGCACAAGTATCAATGACAGTGAGGATGGACTCACAATTAAAACAGACGTTTGACAAACTCTGCAGTGAGTTTGGCATGAGCGCCAACACAGCGATGAATATATTCGCAAATGCTGTGGTAATGACCAGGAGCATCCCTTTTGAGATCAAGGCTCCTAAGGAAGAACCTATCGACGGGCTGGCCGCATTCTACGCCCTGCGCGACGAGGCTCGAAAGAATGGAATACAGGATATGACATTGGAAGAGATTAACCAGGAAATCAGCAAAGCAAGAGCAGAAAGAAAAAAGAAACAATAACCCATGATACACGCAGTAATCGATACCAATGTCCTTGTTTCAGCATTATTGACCAGTAAATCCGATACCGCGACAGTCCAGGTCCTTGAAGCAATTATGAATGGACAGATAATCCCGCTTTATAACGAAGAGATTATCAGTGAATACGAGATAGTACTTAATAGACTGGCATTCAATTTCTCCGAAGAGAAAGTGGACCGATACATCAACGCCATCGTACAAAAGGGACTGTTGGCATCACGGATAGAAAGCGATTTTGATTTCCCGGATTCCGATGATGCCGTATTCTATGAGGTGGCTCTTTCAAAAGAGGATGCTTACGTGATAACCGGCAATCTTAAGCATTTCCCCAAGACTCCGATTGTAGAAACTCCAGCCGAGATGATCGCGATTTTGCGAGCAAAATGATACCAATGGGGTCAGGCCCCAATGGTACCATTTCTGAATTAATATCACTACATTTGCCCTGAGAGTTCAAATCAATCCAATAATCAAAGTTTATGAGACAAAAAACACTCCTCCTTGTGACAATCCTGTCATTCTCCCTTATCGCCATTCTGACCAGTTGCGGAACACCCAAAGCCGTATCTACGCTTGTGGGCGGCGAATACAATGAAGACAAAGATGTGACAGAATACTTCGTTATCCCCTACGGTCAAGTATCGCTTCCCGGCAAGTGGGAAAAAGGCGATTATGTGTCAAACTCCGGTCAGCAGTTCTTCCATAACCAGGAGTCCGTAACTATCGCAATCGCCTTTTCAAACAGCAGCCGAGGATATGAGTTCAACCCGAACGGATCATTAAAGGGGTATGATTTCCTCAAAGCCTATTACGAATGGGAATCCGAGTATTACTCAACAATAGGCCTTGAATCCCAGATCATCGAATCAGACCAATCCAAGCCATACATCATTTGGAGAGTATACGGACAGAAATTGGACACATATTTCCTCTTTGGCGAACGAAACGGCAACGTCAGCAACTTCTCGATAAGTATCACCGATAAATGGACGGCCGATGAAAAAGTCCAATTCCTCAAGAACATTTTCTTGGGCCGATAAGCACAAAAAATTATACAAAAGGGGTCAGACCCCAATTGTATCTGGAGTGTATAATGTTAAACATATCTGGAGTGTATAATGTTAAACATAGAATATCTCCACATTATATAGTGGAGTTTATACATTATGTTTAAAGAAAAGAATCAGACGGAAAAAACTATTAAAAAAGAGGGGCCAGCCCCTCTTTTTATTATTAAATTGTCAGAATTTGTCAATTGCATCTTTAATTGCATCTGCTTCTGCATCACCTTTCGATGTGAAATAATCGTACTCTCGTGATGCGGTTTGTCTTTCTCCTGTTTCTGTGTCATGCACAACAACTGTTACATGACCGTAATTATCAGGATAGTCCTGATCAGGAGTTGTAATAATAGATTCAACTTCCTTAGCCATATTGTTATAATTAAGAGTTATTCTGCCAATATAAGATAATTTTGTGAATAAACAAAACTGAATGGGGTTTAGTTTAATTAAGGGTATGTGATTTGTTGTTGCAGCAGTACCAAAGGGGTCAGGCCCCAATTGCACCGTTTGCGGTCACAATTTGTGACCGCAAACTTGTAGCACACTGATATTCGCAAAGTTGGCGCGATGCTACATCAAGGTCGCAATTTGCGTCCTTGAACGTAAAGTGGAGATATGTGCATATTTTGCACATATGATAATGAACCAGTTCCATTATGGAACTAGTTGTAAACATGCAATCATTCTCAACTTTTTCGTTCTTTAAGGTGATTTATTTGCACCTTAAAGAATGATACCAAAGGGATCAGGCCTCAATTGTACAAATGCATTAATTGGGGTTAGTATCATATATTGACTACAAATATATTGAAATACCAACAATAATCCACCTTTACCAGTTTTTATCCTATCTTTGCCATAATAACGTTTTAGGCCTGTTAGAATAAGGGATATATGCTGAACCTCCAAGCCAAATTAGCAGCGGATTTTGCCGCGAAGTGGAAAGATAAGGGATATGAGAAGGGTGAGAGCCAGAAGTTCTGGCTTGAACTGCTGCAGTCCGTGTTGGGCGTACAGGATCCATACAGCTTCATAGCTTTTGAGGATCAGGTGCACCTGGACCATACCAGTTTCATAGATGGTCATATAGAGGCAACCCACGTGCTAATAGAGCAAAAGAGCATTGATAAAGACCTTCGTAAACCCATCAAGCAGAGTGACGGCTCTTTGCTTACACCGTTCCAGCAAGCAAAACGCTATTCGGCTGACCTCCCTTACTCGTTACGTCCTCGCTGGGTGGTAACCTGTAACTTCCGCTCGTTCCTGGTGTACGATATGGAGCAGCCCAACGGCGAGCCGTGGGAAATACTTCTTGAGAACCTTGAAACAGAATACTACCGTCTCAACTTCCTAGTAGACACTGGAAGTGTCCACCTCAAGCGCGAGATGGAGATATCCCTTCAGGCCGGCGAGATGGTAGGCCGTATATACGAGAAACTGCTTGCTCAGTATCGCGACCCCAACAACAAGGAATCCCTGCGTAGCCTCAACATTCTCTGCACTAGATTGGTTTTCTGCCTCTATGCTGAGGATGCCAACATATTCGGCCAGCATGACATGTTCCATGATTACCTGGCACAGTTCAAGCCCGGGCAGGGTGATATGCGCAGGGCTCTAATAGACCTATTCAACGTACTTGATACGCCAGTTTCTGAACGTGACCCGTACTTGGCAGATGACCTCAACGCATTCCCTTACGTAAGTGGTGGTCTGTTCCGCGACAAGAACATAGAAATACCTCGTTTTACTGATGAGATAGCATCTCTGCTGCTTGATAAAGCCAGCCTTGAGATAGACTGGAGCCACATTAGCCCCACAATTTTTGGTGCCGTATTTGAGAGCACTCTCAATCCTGATATTCGCCGTAGCGGAGGCATGCACTATACCTCTATCGAAAACATCCACAAGGTAATTGACCCACTATTTTTGGATGACCTCAAGGCAGAATTCAAAGCAATCAAGGAGTCCGGTTCCCGCAATCGTAACCAGTTGCTTTCCTTCCAGGAGAAAATAGCTAGCCTCAAGTTCTTTGACCCTGCCTGCGGTAGTGGAAACTTCCTAACTGAGACCTATCTCTGCCTGCGCCGCCTGGAGAATCAGGTAATACGCGAGCTCTACAAAGGTCAGGGATTCTTGGGCGGGATAGTAAATCCCATCAAAGTAAGCCTGAGTAACTTCTATGGCATAGAAATCAACGATTTTGCCGTAACCGTAGCCTGCACCGCTCTTTGGATTGCCGAGGCCCAGATGATGATTGAAACAGAGGGCATTGTTCAGAATGATCTGGAGTTCCTGCCTCTCAAATCTTATAGCCATATTGTTGAAGGTAATGCACTACGGCTTAATTGGGAAGAGCTTGTTCCAAAGGATGAGCTCAACTACATAATGGGTAATCCACCATTTGTGGGCTTTACATTTGAGACGGATGACCAGAAAGCAGACATGGATCTTTTGTTCCCAAAGATTAAGAATCTTGACTATGTATGCGGATGGTATAAAAAGGCATCAGAATTAATTGACGGGACCATAATAAAGGGCGCATTTGTTTCCACAAATAGCATTACTCAAGGTGAAACTGTACCTCGTTTTTGGCCGAATGTCAAGTTGAGAATTGATTTTGCATATCGTTCTTTTATCTGGAATAGTGAGGCTTCAATAAAAGCACATGTTCATTGCGTAATTATTGGGTTCTCAAGTAAATCATCAGCTTCAAATAAGAAACCTATGTTATTCTCTACAAATGGAGTAATGACATATACTACAAATATCAATTATTACCTTCTTGATGCTCCGGATATTATAGTTCAGAGTATCAACAAACCTTTGTGCGATATTCCTCCAATGATTTATGGTAATAAACCTGTTGATGGGGGAAATCTTATAATAGAGGAAGAGGATTATGAAGATTTTGTCAAAAATGAGCCTGCTGCTGTAAAGTGGATTTTTCCTTTGACTGGGGCTGTTGAATATCTACACAATAAAAAGCGTTATTGTTTGTGGCTAACAAGAATATCTCCAGCTGAAATAAAAAGTATGCCATTGGTTTTGAAGAGAGTGGCTGCTTGTAAGGCCGTTAGAGAGGCAAGTATTGCTCCGGCTATTAGGAAGTTTGCTGAGACTCCTCATTTGTTTGCACAACGTACACAACCTGAAGACAAGCCTTTTATAATTGTTCCACTCACAACAGGTGAGACAAGAAGGTATATTCCATTGGGCTTTATGCCACCTCAAGTCAAATGTACCAATGCGTGTTCAATTATTCCAAATGCCACATTGTATCATTTTGGAGTGTTAACATCAAATGTACATATGGCCTGGATGCGTGCAGTATGTGGAAGATTGAAGAGTGATTATAGATATTCAAAGGATGTTGTCTATAACAATTTTCCATGGCCAACTCCAACAGAACAACAGATGGTAAAGATAGAGCAGACGGCGCAAGCAATCCTTGATGCTCGTGCACTGTATCCTGATAGTAGCTTGGCAGATTTATATGATGAAGTTACAATGCCAATAGAACTTCGCCGTGCCCATCAGGAGAACGATCGCGCTGTAATGGAGGCCTACGGCTTTGATGTCAAGACAACAACAGAAAGCAGTTGCGTTGCATATCTATTTGAGATGTATAAGGCTTTGTCGGCAAAATCCTAAAAGACTTGTTGCTTGATAGAATGGCGTGGGGCTGTCTCAAATGCGTCATGCTATTCCAGTGGGAAATAGAGTATGTTATACATCCTTTGATTGCTGTTGTATTCTAACTTCAAAGCAACGTTGTTGCCATGATTGATGAAGTAGTAAACATCATTCAGCGCTTCTTTGCAGAGGTATCTATCCCATAAATAAGTCTCAAGCTGATTCTCGTATGTTACGGGGATATAAACGCTCACGGCCTGTATTGTGCCCAGAGCATCGTCTATGTTGAAGATAAAGCCAAAGGAAATGTCGTATTTGCTCCTGTGATCATACCAATATGTAACAAATTGCTCGGAAGAAGTGATTTCATCATAGTCACCAAAGATTCCATTGAATGAGTCAAACTTCTTGCCTATGTACAGGTCCATCTCCGGGTACAACTCATAGGTTGATTTGATTTCAACATCTACATAGACGGCGCGGGTTCCATCGGAAACCTTGATTCTTGTATTTCCTTTCTTTTTTGCTGTGACAAGTCCGTTGGATGAAACATCAACGTACCAGTAGTCGGTGGGGGTATATGTGATATTCCTGGTTTTGTTGACCGTAAGTTGTCGCGTTCCGTCCACGTACAGAGATATTGAGGTGGGGCTAACGCTCAATGGTGTGTCGTCAAATAAATCTGCGTCGCATGAACACAGAAGCATACAAAGGCTAGCAATAAGTAACAGTTTGTTTCTCATAATCAAGTCGTTTGTTCTCGACAAAGATATAATTCCAGTTTTGCGGTTTTCGAATAATCGGCCAACTTTTTTCGAAATGAACCAGAAAAATATCGCTGTCCCGCGTCACGGAAAAATTATCGGCCCTCTAGTTAGCGCGTAAAATCTTCCTAGTTAGCGCGCAAAAATTAGCTACGAGGTGCGTAACTATATAAACTGCGAACCTTGATTTGCTGAACAACTTTAAAAAAATCTTTACAATGCTATTTCAGCCTCTTCCAAATAGCCGCAATCAGGAAGCCCGGGAGTAGGGCGATGAGGGCGGGTAGCCAGAGGTTCATCAGGGAGGGGCTTATTACTCGGCGGCCGCGGAACATTGCTCTGAGGGCGCGTTTCACAAGCCACTTGGGGGTGTGGACCAGGCCGGTTTTCAGGCCCCAGTTCATCAGGCGGGGGCTCATGCGGTAGAGCGGAGTGGCGATGGCGGCGGGGCAGACGGTGGTTACTCCTACGCCGTAGGGGCGGAATTTACTACAATAGTCCATAAAATGAAAGCAAATTCATTGTCTGCTATCCTGAGCGGTGCGTTCACCATTATCTGTGTTGTTCTTACTACCGCCATTCCGGACAAGGCTCTGAAATGGACGGTGCTCCTGTTGTTTACGATTCCCTATGTCGTAATAAGCGTTTATTGGATTAATAAACAGAAAAAGAAAGAGAAATTATGAGAAAAGTCCTGATTTGCGGAGGAGTTGTACAGGCTTGACTGTCAGATAGGTGCTCTGGAGGAGGAGGTCCTGACGATGGTTTACGAGCGCGACAACTGGTTCATCGGTGACAAGTTTGACGGCACCATGAAGGATGACATCAAAAAACTCCTTAAGGAATACCGCTAAAACAGATTCTTCAGATCAAAGCGCAGGATGCGGTCATTGGCAGCATCCATTCCGTAGAGAATCTGATTCTTTTCGTCGTAGGTTATATCGTCCACGTGAGTATCCAGTTTGAACGATTTCAGGAAGTTGCCGTCCCAGTCAAAAAACAGCAGTTCGGGGGCGGCTTGTTCTATATCGGACACATCGGTCTGATTATGACAGTAATCACCGTTATAATACGTCACCATAAAGAATGATTCAGTGGCGGCAAGGTCGCGGAAACAGGGAACGCGTGTACTTGTATAAGTCACAGTTCCGTCCGCATTCTTAATATCCATAAATTCGATAGCGGGCAGATCATCATCAAATGAGGGTGAACCGGGCTGATGGATTGCAAAAGCCCTGTCATTATCCAGATCAAAGAACAGGATATAATCCAGAATATATAACGCCTGAACCGCAATGTTCCTGGACGGATGCTTTATCATGAATCCGTTGACATAGTCCGCATCCTTAACCTCAAAACGCGACAGCATCTTGATTTCCTTAACCCGGGTAGTATCAAGCGTAATGGCAAACACAGGTTCGGTATACACCTTATCCTCATACCTCTCAGTTATGGGATGAAAAAAACTGAACCGGTGGTTTATATCATTATCAATATACTGGGTGCGGACGACGGTACTCATCACAACCCTTCGGCCCTTGTAATTCTCGTCAGTATACTCATAAGAGTGACGGCCCAAAAAATCATTCTGCGCAGCAATGACAGTACTCTGAGTCTCAAGCGATTTTTGCAGATCCAGCAGCTTGGTACCCTGCTGCATGTCAACAAGCGGAATCATTGCATCCCCCTGCTCATTCCGCAGAATCTGGGCCGATGACCACTGAACCGACGTTGAAAGGAATTCGTTTCGGGCACGTCCGATACAGCCGAACCGGCCCTTCAGTTTTAAATCATCGGAATACACATACAGAATATGTTCATTATCACCACTCTTAACCAGCAGGAAAGAATCACACACGGCAATAGCCCGCATCTCCAGAGGCCACTCCGCCTCAACCTCAGTACCATTGAGAGTGATATCGGACTTATTCCTGTAATCAACCTCATGGACCTCAAACAACAGACGCGATTTCCTGTTACCGCACGACAGTACAAGAAGCACTGAAACAAGGACTAGTGCAAACTTTTTCATAAGCAATAATTTAGTAGGACTATGTGCAAATGTATGGTTTTGTTTTCAATGTCCCAAATGTCCCTCTGTCCTCACTGAAGATCCTTGAAGGGGAACTGCCGTACAAAAGGGGACAGACCCCTTTTGTACCAAATGCAACAGAATTGCAGCGCATATTTGTTGTTCTGTTGATACTTCAGTTCTTACATTTGTCACAAAAAAATGAATTGTGAAGAAATATTTAGCTCTGTTGCTTCTGTTTGTATGTAGTTCTGTTACTTGCCAGACAAGGCAAATGGAGCGTTCATTTGTTATTGTAAAAGCTGTACAGCAGAGAACTGTAAAGGTTGAGGATCCTTTCCTGCCGTTTGAATATCCATCACTCAGAACCAAATATCATGTTGAGAAGGTTCTGCAAGGCTCATATAGTGGCGAATACTTCTATGACTATTCTGATAAGACGCGCCGCCATACCGTATATAATTATTGCCTTGTGTCAATAGAACACATAGGTGACTCAGTTTGCGGCCTGGATTCGCAGCATTGCTATGACGTTTACAGTGGTAATGGAGGTAAATGGTACGTTGGTTACAGCCAGGCGCTGGAGAAGGACTTCAATATGGGTATCAGGTCATATTCATCCTTGCGCATTCAGATTGATGTCCCAAGAAAATATCAGATGAATACCCGTCCTCTGGAAAAATACATGTGGTACCGTGAAGATGTTCAGGGAGGTTCTTACATCTCCCATAACGGAAAGACAGTCCCAAAGTATGGCGTTAATCTGTATATCGTTGCGCTTGATCTTATATCCTGGCATAATAAGCACACATCGAATATGGAAGAACCGCATGAATACGTTGATTTAGGCCTAAGCGTAAAGTGGGCAACCTGTAATGTGGGAGCTTATAAGCCAGAGGACAGCGGGGATTTTTATGCCTGGGGTGAGACTGTCCCCAAGAGTTATTACAGCGAGTTTTCATATCAGTGGTGTGATAGTGTCCTCTATAATTCATTGAATAAGTATAACGGCATAGATAAATGCGGTAAGGTTGATCATCTGGAAACGCTTGAACCTGCCGATGACGTTGCCCATGTCAAATGGGGCGGCCAATGGCGAATGCCTACCAAGGCAGAGTTCGATGAACTGATTGAGAACTGTACCTGGACCTGGACAACCATCAATAATGTGAATGGATATCGCATCACTAGTAAGAAGGAAGGTTTCACAGATCGTTCCATTTTCCTTCCAGCTCCCGGCGGTTTCAGTTATTCAAATATCAATTTGTACAATTCATTTGGTGGCTATCACTCCAGTTCACTCAATACTGAGTATCCCGGTTTAAATTATTACCTTGGTTTCGGTCCAAGAAATCAATATGTAAGTGTTGATTACCGCTTTGTAGGTAGGTCAGTCCGTCCCGTCTGCCCATAACAAACAAATCAAAAAGAAGGAAGCCCCACATTTCCTCCTCAAATCCCCAACTACCTAAACAAGAATGAGCAGGTCACAAAGCCTGCTCATCCTCACTATAAAGGTGTCCATATATACACGACTCCTACAAAAGGGGACAGACCCCTTTTGTACCGTCTTCATGACCTCAGTTCACTCAGGCTTTCTCTGGTGCACTTTTGTTATTTGCGGCAAAGGTAATATGTGACGTAGGGTACGAGTCAAGAGAAAAATGAAAAAAATAGAAAAAGCCGGTTTCACAACCAGCGCCCCTCTCTCCTTGTTTGCGATGCAAACATAAAACATAATCACAAATAAATTGACTACATTAGCCAAATAATAACCAATCAGTCAACAGTGATGAAACAAGCTCTTGATTTTCTTAAATCCAACAAGGACATAGCCCTTGCAACAGTAGGCCTGGATGGCCGTCCCATGATACGTGCTTTCCAGATCATGAAAGCCGATGGCAATACCCTGTACTTCGCCACCAATCCCCGCAAGGCCATCTGGCAGGAACTCCAGGCCAACCCCGCAATAGAGTTGCTGGCTCTCAAAGGCAATATCTCAGTAAGAGTAGGGGGTGATGTCTCTTTTGATATACCCGATGTCCTGCAGCAGGAAATCTATGACACCAATCCGGTGCTCCAGCGCCTTTATCCCGATTACCGCGCCATGACCTACTTCAGTATGGAGATAGACCACCTGGACTATTACGACCTCACACCAACACCGCCCATACTCAGGCACTACGATAAGGTAAGTGGCCAATACCAAGACTTAGACCCACTGCGCAAATAGCAGACCATACATCATCAGTATAGGAGCTGCAAAGACATATAAAGTCCGGTTTACAGAGACAAAATTACACAAAATCCCATAACCCCACTCATACAATATCACTACCAGCCTTCTCAGTCCTTTTCAAATAATTGAAATATAAGGGGCCCGTTTTCACAAACAGTGCCCCAATAAAACACAAAAAAGACTGCCGGAAACCATCATCATAGTCACCGGCAGCCTCCCGTTATTAACCTAATTTACTACACTAATATCAAGTCCTGTATGCTCTCTAACATTGATTACATCTTCATAACCGTGCCGTTAGGGAGTATGCACAGCGTCTTTTCCCGGCCCGTCATCTCCTTGTCCAGTTCAATCCGGTAATACTCTTTATTACCCTGCGGGGCTGTGTGCAGATACACGTCATCTATCTGCCAACTTCCGGTATTCTGTTCAGCGATACTTTTCATAACCTCATCGGGCACCTCACTAACAGCAATCTCCTTGCGTGTACTCTTCCATATCCCTTTCTTGCTGAACTGTGCCTCCATCTCGTGACGGTCATAGATAAACTCTACATTATACCCGTTCAGATGCTTTTCCCATTCCACCTCCGTGGCACCGCCGTACATCTCACTGAAAGCTTTGTCAACCCCGGCTGGCGGTGTCTGGATGTCGCGTTCATGCGCTATTATGCATACAGCAATCACTATAGCAGCAGCTAAGGCCCTGAAAGCCCAATCCCAGAAGTTAGTTTTATCCTGTCTTTTCATATACAGCAAAAATAACCTCATCATATTAAGAAACTGTTAAGCTGATATTAAGAAAAGATTACAATACACATCATAGCATCACATAAAAAAAGAACAGGGTAGCATCCCTGCCTCCCTGAGCCCCGAAGTTCGGTGTACAATAGGGTATGTAACAATCAATCTTCTCTCCTTGTTTGCAGTACAAAAATAAATCATAATCACAAATAAATTGACTACTTTGGCCAAATAAAAACAAATGAAACAAAAGGATGAAGTGACCCCAAAAAGTTAAACAAAAAACTATTGATGTTCACTTCAGTTCCCTATGTCATTTGATTAAATTTGTAGCTCTAATAATCATAGCCCAACAGACATGAACATAACCCGTTATTTTACTGCCCTGGCTTTAATTAGCCTGTTTCTTGCTTGTGATAACAAAGAAGATGTTCCCACTCCCAAACCGGATGGACAGGAATCCATAATAGATAGCATATCCTGGAGTGATTGGCCACTAACTGACTGCTCTACAAGTACCCGACCAGTTAGGGATCTTGTAGCATATAAGCTGTTGGATGTGCCGTATCAGTGGGAGGTGGATTGGATGAGCGGAACCACCTATATCATAGCTCCAGACTTCAGCGGTGAATCATCGGAATTTACCTACAGGGAGTATCTTGACCGTAATTTCTGCAGCGGTACTCACGGAGCGTATATGAATTTGATTGAGGGTAAAACTGACGTCATAGTTGCCAGCCGTGATATTTCAAGGAATGAGTTGCAATCATCATCTGCACAGGGTGTAGAGATAGAGACAGCTCCTTTGGCCATTGATGCATTGGTCTTTATCGTCAATCCTAAGAATCCCGTCAAGAATCTGACATCAGACCAGATACGTAAGATATATACAGGAGAGATTACCAACTGGAAGGAAGTGGGAGGAGAGGACCATACAATAACTCCGTACATCCGCGATACTGATTCCGGTAGCCAGGAGAAAATGGAGACGTTGGTCATGAACGGACTTACCATGATTAACGGCACTTATATGCCCGAAATCATCGGCTCACAGATGGCATCACCATATATGCAGCTGGAATCTGATGAATATGGAATTGGCTACACTCCGTATTTCTACTGCACCGCTATGGTAAGGGATTTGATGAAAGTGAACATTCTTTCCATAGACGGAGTAGCCCCAACCAAAGAGTCTTTAAGAGAAAACAGATATCCTTTCACATCGCATATCTATGCGGCAGTACGCAAGGCGCAAGATTACAACAGCACACCATACAAGCTGTATCGTTTTCTGTTTACAGAAAGAGGTGCCGATATGATTGATGAAAGCGGATATATCGCTATAAGATGATGTTTATAAGTGACACAGAAGCATCAGTTCCCTGTGTCCTCTTCCTCACCAACCCACCACCCAGACAAATGCCTTGGCCGTCCGTAAAGCAGGCTCCCTAAAGTGCCCGCCCTCGTTCCATTCCAGTAAACTCCTCACACCAGGACACATCTTCAACATATCATAAAGGGCAGTGATGTTGTCGGCCACAGTGGCCATAACCGGGTGCTTAGTCTTGGCCTCAGCATCCCCAAGGCTCAGATATACTCTGCGTGCGTTAGGCTTCCTGTGCCCAGCATAATCCATCCACCTCGGATACCACACCGATGGCGATGCAGCCGCCACGCCACTGAACATCGGGCTCTCATAAGCGCACCAGAGCGTAAACAACCCAGCCAGCGAATACCCGCCAATGACAACGTCAGCCCCCTTCAAAGACTCAAATCGCTTTTTCATCTCCGGAATAACGCCATCCTCAATAACCCTGAGCGTCTCTGCCGCCCCGTTGCCGAACGGAACCTTCCCATACACCGGCGGAGCCACCCAAGGGGCTAAATCCTGGTTCCAGTCCTTTACAATCAGGGCCACATATGCAAACCTCCGCTTGCATCCCGCCTTAATGGCCGATAATTCCTCATCCAGTGCCGTCACCTCCCGCTCATCCAGCGGCTCCACCAGCAGCACCTCCGGCTCCTCATCGGCATAATACAGACAATGCCGTCCATTAGTCTCAAACTCTTGAAGTGTCATACAGGTGCAAAAATAATAAGAAGGCCCGATTTCACAACCAGTGCCTTCTCCTCCTTGTTTGCGTTGTCAAAGATAGAACATAACTTGCATATAACCAAACCGCTGACAACAAAAGATAAATGCCTATATTTGCTGCTGCAGGTGTCAATACAAGCACCAAGCTTACACTCCAGGATATATGCAAGAAGCTCTCAATTTCCTTAAACAGAACAAAGACGTAGCCTTCGCTACAGTCAGTACCGATGCACGTCCCATGGTACGTGTCTTTCAGATCATGAAGGTCGATGGTACCACGCTATACTTTGCCACCTCCAGCCGTAAGAACGTCTATCAGGAACTGCAGGCCAACCCTGCAATCGAGCTGCTGGCCTACAAAGGCAACATCTCCGTCCGTGTAGGAGGCGAAGCCCGTTTCGATGTGGCCGATGATGACCAGAAAGAAATATACGATACCAACCCGGTGCTGCAGCGCCTTTATGCCGATTATCGTGAGCTTACATACTTCCGAATGGAAATAGAGCGTCTGGACTATTATGATCTAAGTCCGATGCCTCCGATATTGCGTCACTATGACAAGGCCGATGGCCGATATGTTGATCTGAACCCATTCCGTAAGTAATGGGCCGATAAGTCCGATGCCCATATCGCGGGCTGTTCTCTGCGTATCATCAGACAGTCTGCAAATGGCAGCAGAGAAATACTTACGGCCCCGCCCTATAGAGGTAGCAGCCAGTGGCCCTGAACCATCGGCCTCCGCATCCCTCCATCCGGTACGCATAATCTTTCTCGCTACTATTGCAAATACCAGGGACAATCCCTTAATTTGCAGAAAACAATCCTTTTCTAACCGTTATGAACAACAAAACCTACCAACTCTTTATAAGCATAACTATCACAGTCATGCTAATATGTCTTGCAATAAAAGGATACTGTGTTTTCGGTTCCGGGAGTAGTAAGTTAGAAAGCATATGTTGGACAATCTATGGCGTCGCCTCTATAATCCTCATTATACTTACCTTATTCAGGAAAAGATTGCTTAAGCAAGACTCAGAGCAAAAGGACAAGTAGCCCACAATCCCCCTCGCGGGCGCATCATCAGGACAGAGACATTCTGCAGGTTTTCCCCGGCTGTCTCGTTGCGGGTCTGTGCCCACGGCTCCACTGCGTTCCTTTCGGAGCACCGTCACCCCAAAGAGCCAGCCCCACCTGCAGTCTGCGTATCAGGAACCTCCTGCTTCCTGCCGGCCGAACAACACAGCCGCAATCGGCCGTCACTCGGATGAACTCCCTTTGATGTACGGAGGTGGTACCTTTGAGATAAAGAGTTGTAGCTTCTGGTACCCAGGTGGTATCCACCTGCAGTATAGGTCATACAAATGACATACAGAGCCTCTATAGAGGCTCTACGAACGTGCTACGGACGCTTACAGAGGCTGCATCAACCCTCTACAAACCAGCGGCGGACGCTTTCGCGCCCGCCACAGACCTGAATCGTATCAAAAACGTACGCTTTCAGATGAATTACGTAATCATTTATTCCCAGCTTTGGATTTTCAGAATGTTGCCATCCTTGAAAATTTTATATTTGGTGTGCCAGGCAAGTCTTTCAGGGGTGAAAACAAAACCGTCATCATCATTATATAATCCCCTTGCATCCTTGACAAACTCAATTGAGAAATCCTTTGAGTGAAAATCTGTGGGCGATATTGCATAGGCAGGGCCCTCATAAACCATTGTGGCCACGTTCTTGTTTACCACTATGATGAGCATATCTCCGGGATCCTGAGGGCAACAAGAGTAAAACCATTTGCTAAAGAACAATGCGTAGCTGTCATCATCCAGATCAACCTTTTCAAAATACGTGTCATATTGAGGGGTTGTGCTCATATCGCACATCAGAAGCCACATCTTGCCGAACATCTCATCATATTGTCTGTAGATTGTTGTGCCGTTTGCATCAACTATAGAGACTTGTTCAAAGCTGTCATCCTTTACATTTGACTGCAGGCCTTCAATTCTGACAGTGCATTTGTATTTATTGTTGGCAGAGCTTACAGGGAATGCACGATAATCTGTAACCTTTAGTCCCAGAGAATCAATCCAGCGTTCAACATCGGGGTCATGCGTGGTTGCGTATTCAGCCTTGGCAACTACTTTGCCGCCTATACGTTCAAACAGATTGGCCTCGTCATTTTTTTGTTCAGAGCATGATTGAATACCTACCGATGCCAACAGTAACAATAAATACAGCTTTGCTTTCATAATTGTCGTTTTTACAAACATACACAAATAATCTCAATTCAGTTAGGTATCTTTGTAGAAACTCTAACACCATAAACACTATGCCCAAATTCACACCTAACGCCATCATCAAGGACTGCTGGTCCAGCATCGGCAACATAACCTTCTACCACCGTAACGGCCAATGCTACTGGAAACGCAAGGCCCGTCCGGTCTTTCGTGGCACTCCAGCCCAGCTTGACCAGCAGCAGGTTCACCTTCGTGCCATCAGTGCCTGGCAGCACCTGGATCACTCAGTCCAGCTGCAGTGGAATCACTATGCCAAGTCAGTACCATCACACCGGCCGCCGTATGATGAAAAACACCACATCAGCGGTTTCAATCTCTTCGTAAGTGCCTATCACGGCTTCTCCCAGCTGGGCAATGAACACGTTCCGGTACCACAGCCTTTTCCGGAATTCCCATCAGCAGCACTTCAGGTTCTGGAGATAATACCAGGTATAGAAACGGCAACCATCCGCTGCCGCCTAACGCTGGCAGACACCGTTCATCCTGAACGCTGGCATCTGTCTGCCCGTATTCAACTTACCGCTCCGGGCGTGGGCTGTGATCCAGGCAAGATGCGCAGCTGCATGGGCATTAGAACAAATGGAAATGGATTTGTGTTCAGAGTGCCCAATCCGGGCATAGACAACGGTCAGGCCCACATTCGCTACCGCCTGATAGATGAAATAACCGGGTATCGGAATAATTGGAAAAGGCTACCCTTAACTTCAACTCTGCCACAATAATATAATAAATTTGTGGCAAAACAAGGTCTTCAAATCAAAAATCCTTTACCCAACAACAGAAATCCTGCGCTGCCGCCCAGTCATCTGGCTGTGATACCTTGTAATATATATATCCCCAACAGAGCTGCTTGCATCAAACACAATCTCTCCTCTGTTAAAAGTCACCGCCACAACAGCGGCCGCTCCTTCTTTGTCCAGGAATGGAACCGTAATGTTCTCTCTGCCTATCTTCACCCTGTAGCAGTCCTGCGGTCCCTTATTATCATCAGAGTGGGTGACAGTCATTTTCACACGGATACTTTCTCCCTTCTTTATCTCAATAACAGTGCTGTCA
>JAEEGJ010016896.1_pt1 | contig 16627 bp, 14 predicted proteins | sample 8958761 | NCBI WGS metagenome assembly JAEEGJ01 (sample SAMN16246546, study PRJNA631951) | gut metagenome | biome: gut microbiome; feature: rumen; material: RS-attached | host: Bos | place: Iran: Karaj | collected 2018-10 | reverse complement strand
GGCTGCTCGAAGCTGTACGACGCCGACGCCGACAAGACCATCTCCGCCAGCATCGGCACGATGAAGAAGACCGACAAGACGGGTCCTGCCGTACATTCGCTGAAGCTGCTGGCTCAGGCCACCGGTGAGTACACCCGCGAGGAGCTTAACAAGGACGGAAGGCTGGGCTGGACCGACAAGGCTGCTGCTCAGATCGCCGAGGCCAAGAATGCTGCCAACGGCGGTAGTACGCCTAGTGGCGGTGGCTCAGGCACCGGAAACGGTGGTAATAGTGGCGGCTCAGAGCAGGGCGGTAATAGCGGCTCACAGAGCGGTGACCAGAACCAGGGGACTAGCTTCGCACTGACGATCACCAAGTCAGGTAGCGGTACCTCGACCGTGAAGAACGACAGTGAGGAGACCATCAACAGTGGTGATTCACTCGAGAGCGGTGCGAACGTCTACATCGCCGTGACGCCTGCTGAGGGTCAGATCCCGACCGCTACGCTGAACGGTTCGAACGTCTCGCTGACTGAGAACGATGGCGAGTACGTGGGTACGTTCCAGATGCCCGCACAGGCCTCAAGTCTCGTGATTAACTCGGGCTCAGATTCCGAGGAAGGCGATCAGAATTAATGCATAATAACAATGCATAATTAATAATGCATAATGCATAATATGATTAGCCTATGAAGAAGAAGATTATTGAGATTGCGGTGAAGGTTGTAGTAGCCGCGCTCACGGCATTCCTGACGGCGATTACCACGACCTCGTGTATGGGATTCGGACCTATTTCGCTCTAGGGAGCGAGGCGAATCACAGGGGACAGGCCCCCTGATCGCCGCAAAGCTCTGATCATTGGGCCAGTCCCCATGATTCACCAAAAAGAATCAGCTGAAAGTTTTGGTACTTTCGGCTGATTTTTGTACTTTTGTGGGCGAAAAGTTAAACATGGAGAAAATCATATTGGGCATAGACCCTGGAACGAACCTGATGGGCTACGGGCTGTTGAAGGTGAAGGACGGCAAGGCGGAGATGATAACGATGGGTGTCATCGACCTGCGGAAGTTTGCTGACGGTTACCTGAAACTCGGACACATCTTCGAGCGCGTCACCGGCATCATCGACGGTTACCTGCCCGACGAGATGGCCATCGAGGCACCCTTTTTCGGCAAGAACGTGCAGTCGATGCTGAAGCTCGGGCGCGCCCAGGGAACAGCCATCGCCGCCGCCATCCATCACGGCGTGCCCATCCACGAGTATGCTCCTATGAAGATCAAGATGGCGCTGACGGGTAACGGCGGTGCCTCGAAGGAACAGGTGGCGGGGATGCTGCAACGGCTCCTGAAGATCCCTAACGAGGAGATGGGCAAGTTCATGGATGCCACAGATGCCTTGGCCGCAGCCTACTGTCACTATATGCAGATGGGACGTCCTGAGAGCGACGTGAAATACCGTGGCTGGAAGGACTTCGTGAACAAGAACCCCAACAAGATAAAAAAATAAAACGACAATAGGTTATGATTATAATAACGACAACTATGACAACTTGGACAACTTTTTTCTACTCGACCAAAGGTCGAATGTTGTTTGAGTTGTCATAGTTGTCGTTAAATAAAAAAAATGTATTCACGATGATGAAGACGATTGAGATGATAAATGCCAGGGCGAGGAAGCCGGAATGGTCGATGGCCGAGCCTGTGAACTTCTGTCTGGAAGAGGGCGAACATATTGCCATCGTAGGCAGGAACGGAGCAGGCAAGTCGATGTTCGTCGACATGATCACCGGTCGGCATCCGGCGTTTCCGGACATGGTGAAATACGGCTTCGACGAACCCTATAACAATCTGAAACACATCACCTTCAGAGACACATACGGTGGCGACAACGACAGGACTTACTTCCTGCAACAGCGTTGGAACCAGATGGAGATCGACGAGGAGACGCCCACCGTAGGCAGTAAACTGGAAGAGGCGTATCAGCTGGCAGGCGAGGACACGCCCGAACGCAGACAGCTGCAACGGCATATCTATGAACTGTTTCATCTTGATGAGCTGTTGGACAAGTATATCATCCTGCTTTCAAGTGGAGAACTGAGGAAGTACAAGCTGGCTTCGTCGCTGTTTACGAAGCCGAAGGTGCTGATCATGGAGAATCCATTTATCGGTCTGGATAAGGAGACGAGAGATCAGCTGAAGGAACTGATGACGATGCTGGCCGAAGAGCAGGGATTGCAGATCATTCTCGTGCTCGCCAAGACAGACGAGATACCGGAGTTTATCACGCACATCGTGGAGGTGAAGGAGATGAGAGTCCTGCCGAAGGTCGCACACAGGGGACAGTCCCCCTGTAATTCGCTACGCTGCTCACAGATGGGACAGTCCCCGTGTGCTTCCTCACAGAAGGGACAGTCCCCGTGTGCTTCCTCTCAACTAAACGAGGTCATCCGATTCAACAAAGTGAGTATCCGCTATGGCTCGCGGACGATCCTGAAGGATCTCGACTGGACGGTGATGAAGGGTGAACACTGGTCGCTGTCGGGCCAGAACGGAAGCGGCAAGTCTACCCTACTCTCGCTGGTGTGTGCCGATAATCCGCAGAGCTATGCCTGCGACATCTCGTTGTTCGGACACAAGCGAGGCTCGGGTGAGAGCATCTGGGATATCAAGAGACATATCGGCTATGTCTCACCGGAGATGCACAGAAGCTATAAACAGAATATACCAGCCATAGAGATTGTGGCCAGCGGACTGAAAGACACCATCGGACTCTATACGCGACCCAACGAGGACGAGAAGGAGCAATGCCGGAAATGGATGCGGATCTTTGGCATCGGAGAATTGGCTGAGCGCAGGTTTATGGAGATGTCGAGCGGAGAGCAGCGACTGCTGTTATTGGCAAGAGCCTTTGTGAAAGAGCCCGATCTGCTGATTCTCGATGAACCGCTTCATGGACTCGACGATGTCAACCGTAAAATGGTGAAAAGTATCGTGGACGACTATTGCCAGAATCCTGAGGTAACCCTGATATATGTCACTCACTATCAGGAAGAATTACCTCATTGCATCGATCACGAAATTTTTCTGAAGAGAAACTAGCTACTTATCCTCGAGAAGTGCAGCTGTACGCACACGGGAAAGTGTCTCCGGCGTCATCTGCAGATAGCTGGCGATATAGACCAACGGCGCACGAAGCACCAACTGCGGCTGGTTCTTCACCAACTTCGCATAACGGTCCTGCGCACTCTCAAAACGCAGCATATCGGCATGATGCTGACTGAGAATCAGACTCTCTTCCAGAATCTTACGGAACAGGATCTGAATATTCACACTCTTCATGGCAACCGCCTCCAGTTCGGCCTTAGGGAGTGCAATCATGATGGTGGGTTCAAGGGCCTTGATCTGCAGATGTGTGGGCTGCTCACGGAAGAGGCTCTCGATACACATCACGATGGTGTTCTCTGAAGCCATATACTCCGTCAGCTCCTTACCATTCTTATAATAATACTGGCGCACCAGTCCTTTGACAACCCAATAGATGTTCGTACATGTCTCTCCTTCACGGAGAATCATTTCGTTCTTCGCAAACTTCAACGGCACGAGGATACTCTCAAGGAGGTCGAGTTCTTCGTGGGTCATTGTACTGTAACGTCGAGCCAACTCACGGGCGACATCACGGGGTGTAACACTAACGTTAGGCATAGGTCTTTGTTATTTGATGATTTGATGATTTGAATATTTGACTATTTGACGATTTAATCCAACTTCAGTACGGCGAGGAAGGCTTTCTGGGGCACTTCCACATTACCAATCTGTTTCATGCGTTTCTTACCACGCTTCTGTTTCTCCAGCAGTTTACGCTTACGGGAAACGTCACCACCATAACATTTTGCGGTCACATCCTTACGGACCTGTTTGACGGTCTCGCGGGCAATGATCTTTGCGCCTATGGCGGCCTGGATGGCGATGTCGAACTGCTGGCGTGGAATGAGCTCCTTCAGCTTCTCACACATACGACGTCCGAAGGTGACGGCATTGTCCTGATGGGTCAACGTAGAGAGGGCGTCAACGGGCTCGCCGTTGAGCAGGATATCGAGTTTCGCCAGCTTTGAAGGACGGAACCCGTCGATATGATAATCGAACGAGGCGTAACCCTTCGAGATAGACTTCAGCTTGTCGTAGAAATCAATCACGATCTCACCCAGCGGCAACATAAAATGAAGTTCCACACGATTGCCGCTAACATACTGTTGGTCAATCAGTTCTCCACGCTTATCCAGACAGAGCGTCATAATGGGACCAATGAAGTCGGCAGCCGTAATAATAGAAGCCCGGATATAGGGTTCCTCGATATGGTCGATCATCGTCTGATCAGGCAGTCCGGAGGGATTATGCACCTCTTTCACCTCACCTTGTTTCGTATAGCACATATACGACACGTTAGGCACCGTGGTGATGACATCCATATCGAACTCGCGATCCAGACGTTCCTGAATGATCTCCATGTGCAACAGACCCAGGAATCCGCAACGGAAGCCGAAGCCCAGAGCCACGGAGCTCTCAGGAATGAACGTCAGCGAGGCATCATTCAACTGGAGCTTCTCCAGCGACGCACGCAGGTTCTCATAGTCTGTGGGATCGATGGGATAGACACCAGCGAAGACCATCGGCTTCACTTCCTGGAATCCCTCGATGGCCGCATCGCAGGAACGGTCGACGTGAGTGATCGTATCGCCCACCTTCACCTCCTTGGAGTTCTTGATACCAGAGATGATATAGCCCACATCGCCCGTACGCAGTTCCTTACGAGGCACCATATCCATCTTCAGCACACCCACCTCGTCGGCATCGTATTCCATGCCGGTATTAAAGAACTTTACGAGATCGCCCTGATGAATCACACCGTTCACAATCTTAAAGTATGCAATGATGCCACGGAAGGAGTTGAAGACGGAGTCGAAGATCAGGGCCTGAAGCGGGGCATTCTCATCGCCCACGGGATGAGGGATGCGCTCGACGATGGCATCGAGCACCTCTTCGATACCCTCGCCCGTCTTTCCTGAGGCACGAAGGATCTCTGAGCGGTCGCAACCAATAAGGTCGACGATCTCGTCCTCCACCTCGTCGGGCATCGCTGAGGGCATATCAATCTTATTGATCACAGGGATAATCTCCAGATTATGGTCGATGGCCATATAGAGATTCGAGATGGTCTGCGCCTGAACCCCCTGCGTAGCGTCGACCACCAGCAGCGCGCCCTCGCAAGCTGCGATGCTACGGCTCACCTCGTAAGAGAAGTCGACATGTCCTGGGGTATCGATGAGGTTCAGGATATATTTCTCACCATTGTGCATATACTCCATCTGGATGGCGTGGCTCTTGATGGTGATGCCACGTTCACGCTCCAAATCCATGTCATCAAGCATCTGTCCCTCGGTGACCTGGATGGTCTTGGTGAATTCCAGCATTCGATCGGCTAAGGTAGACTTACCGTGGTCGATATGCGCAATGATACAAAAGTTTCTTATATGATTCATTTAGTATATATCAATCTTTGATTTGCAAAGATATAAAAAAATCGTCTTATATCCAATATTTTTGATTTTTTTTGTAACTTTGCAGCGAAAAAATAGCATTCATTATGAAAAAGATAATCGTATTTGCCACTTTGGCATTGTTTCTGACTGCATGTCAGGAGTCATTGGAAGACAAATGTGCACGTGAAGCAAAGGCCTATACGGCCAAGAATTGTCCTGCTAAGATGGAAGAAAACATCATCCTGGACAGTCTAACCTTTGAGCGGGCCACACATACCTTACATTATTATTATAGGATGACAGGTATCGCTGATAAGGATAACGCCCTGGACACCGTTGCCGCTGCACAGATTCTCAAGGACGGGCTGAAGAATACCACAGCCATGAAGGTGTATAAAGACAACGGGTATAACTTCACTTATACGTACCGTTCGGAGAAAGATCCAAAGAAAACGATCTTTGAAGTGGCGCTGACCAAGAAAGACTATTAAAATAATAATCCCCGCTCAACCGAGCGGGGATTTATTATTCTATTCAGTAACCTCTTCAGGTTTCATGTTCGTATAAACCGTCTGGACATCATCGAAGTCCTCGAGTTTCTCAACCATCTTGTCGATTGACTCGCGCTGCTCAGGCGTTACGTCCTTCAGGTCGTTGGGGATACGGGTAAACTCAGCACCTGTCACCTCGAAACCGTTCTCCTCAAGATGCTTCTGGATAGCTCCAAAGCTTGAAGGATCGGCATAGATGGTGATGCTGTTCTCCTCCTCGTCCTCATCGTACTCGTCTTCAACACCGTAGTCAATCAGGTCGAGGATCATCTCGTCCATATCCAGGCCGTCCTTTTTCTTGAAGGTGAACACAGCCTTGTGGTCGAACAGGAACGACAGCGAACCCTGAGTACCCAGGTTACCGTTGAACTTGTTAAATACTGAACGGACGTCACCAACGGTACGTGTGGTGTTATCAGTCAGGGTCTCCACAAAGATAGCGATGCCGTGAGGACCATATCCCTCGTAGGTCACCTCCTTGTAGTCGCTCTGATCCTTACCCATCGCGTTCTTGATGGCACGCTCGATGTTATCCTTCGGCATGTTCTCGCGCTTGGCATTGGCGATGATAGCACGCAGTGTAGGATTGTTCTCTGGCTCCGGACCGCCTGCCTTCACGGCAATGGCAATCTGTTTACCGATCTTTGTAAATGTTTTGGCCATGTGGCCCCATCGCTTCAGCTTCGTAGCCTTACGATATTCAAATGCTCTTCCCATTGTTAAATTTTACTATTTTACTATTTTACAATTATACTATTTAATACCATCAAGATGCTTGCGAGTACTCACAATGGAACTAATAATTATTTTAAGCAGTTCCAAGCATTCTGTATATAGAGGTTTTACCCTATTCTCTGGTAACATCCCTGTTTCCATAATCACCTCTAACCAATGACTCGTTTCATCAAGTTCTTCCTCAACCATCTTCAACTTATTCAGGAAATCTTTCTCTGACTTTCCCAAACATGCAGCACGATAATTGGCTGCAGGTGATGTGCCTGATCTGACCACTTGTGCACCAATAGCCCTTCCTGAGATTGTGTCGGGCATACTATCGACCATTTTGATAATCCTTATCGAGAACTTCTTGAATCTTTCTTTCAGTTCGAGCTCTGTCATATCAATAGTCAAATAGTAAATGGTCAAATAGTCAAATTATCTCAGTTCGGCACCAAGTTGTTTCTTCAGGTTGGCAATGAGTTTCTGCATGATGGCGTCGATCTGCTTGTCGCCCATCGTCTTCTCTTCGTCCTGAAGGATGAAGTTTACGGCGTATGACTTCTTGCCGGCAGGCAGCTTGTCACCTTCATAGACATCGAAAAGTTCTACCTTCTTCAGCAGTTTCTTCTCCGTCTGGCGGGCAATCTGCTCAATCTGAGCGAACTCAACAGTGTTATCCACCAATAGTGCCAGGTCACGACTAACAGCTGGGAACTTCGAAATCTCTGTATAGAGCACCTCGTTCTTCTTGATGACCTTCATCAGGGCTGTCCAGTTCAGCTCTGCATAGTACACAGGCGCGCTGAGGTCGAACTGTTTCAGCAGTTTCTTGCTGATGATACCCATCTCGATAAGCAGCTTACCACCGCGATTCTCGATGCTCATACCAGCCGAGAAAATGGGATTCTCCGACTTCTTACGAACAATCATACCTGGCTTCACACCGATACGACGCAAGATGTTCTCTACATAAGCGCTCAACTCGTAGAAGTTAGAATCCTCGTTAACGTGAGCCCAAGAGCCTTCCACGCGCTTACCTGTAAGCCAAAGTGCAGCGTGATACTGCTCCTTGTAGGCCTGCATCGGATCGTCGTCGTTCTGTTTCTCAGGATCGAAGGTATACACATTACCGAACTCGAAGAAGCGCAGGTTGCTGCGCTTGCGGTTCACATTGTGCTGGATGCTCTCAAGTCCACCAAAGAGCAACGTCTGACGCATCACGTTCAGATCGCTCGACAGCGGATTCATGATCTTCACACAGTTCTCTGCAGGATAGGCGTTATGACCTTCGTAGTAGGCACCCTTCGTCAACGAGTTGTTGAGGATCTCATTGAAGCCCTCGCCCACCAGCTGCTCACTCACGAGATTAGCCAGTTTGTGTTTCTGGTCCTCATCGCCCTTGATGACGAGCGAACCCTTCAGCTGTGTGGGTATCTCCACATTATTATATCCATAGATACGCAGGATGTCCTCCACCACATCGCAAGGACGCTGCACATCCACACGATAGGCAGGAATCTCGAGGGTCAGCGCCTCAGCAGTCTCACCCAGCACCTTCATCTCCAGACTCTCGCAGATGGCCTTGATGGTCTCTACAGGAATCACCTTTCCTACCAGATTGTGAACATATTCATAATTGAGCTCCACCACTGCATTCTTCATCGGCTCGGGATAGACATCGCAAACCTCCATCGACACCTTACCGCCTGCCAGTTCCTGACAGAGGATAGCAGCCTGCTTCAAGGCGTAGATGGTACCGTTGGGATCGACGCCACGCTCAAAACGGAACGAAGCGTCAGTACTGAGACCGTGACGACGGGCTGACTTACGAATCCATGTAGGATGGAAATAGGCACTCTCGAGCACCACGTTCTTCGTGGTCTCATACGTACCGCTACCCTTGCCACCAAACACACCAGCGATACACATCGGGTCCTCAGCATTGCAGATAGCCAGGTCACGATCAGAGAGTTTGTGCTCCTCACCGTCGAGTGTCTGGAAAGGTGTACCCTCAGGCATCGTCTTCACCACGATCTTATGACCCTTCACCATATCCGCATCAAACGTATGCAGGGGCTGTCCGTAAGCCATCATGATATAGTTGGTGATGTCGACGATATTATTGATTGGACGCAGTCCGACAGTTGTCAGTTTGTTCTTCAACCATTCGGGTGATTCCTTGACTTCGCAGTCGGTCACTGAGACACAGGCATAGCGCTTGCAAGCCTCCTGGTTCTCAATCACCACCTCGATAGGCAGGTCGTGATTGTCAACTTTAAATGCAGAACAGTCAGGACGGTGCATCTTCGTCTCGTAGCCATTGCTCTTCAGCCAGGCATACAGGTCGCGGGCCACGCCCCAATGTGAAAGACCATCAGCACGGTTGGCGGTGATGTCGACCTCGATGAGCCAGTCGCTCTCCAGATGATAGTATTCAGCGGCAGGTGTACCTACTACTGCATCCTCAGGCAGTACGATGATACCGTCGTGAGACGTTCCCACGCCAATCTCATCCTCTGCACAGATCATACCGTTAGACTCCACACCACGCAGCTTCGACTTCTTGATGACGAACTCATTGTCGCCATCGTAAAGCACACAACCCAGATCAGCCACGATCACCTTCTGACCAGCTGCCACATTGGGTGCACCACACACAATCTGCGAGGGCTCGCCCTTGCCTAAGTCAACTGTTGTCACATGCAGATGGTCTGAATTAGGATGAGCCTCGCAAGTGAGCACCTTACCCACGTAGAGACCTTTCAGACCACCCTTGATACTCTGTACCTCTTCCAACGCGTCGACTTCGAGACCTGTTGACGTCAGAGCATCACACACCTGCTGAGCCGTCAGGTCGAAATCAACGTATTCCTTCAACCATTTGTAGGAAATATTCATTATACCGATTCTTTAGTAATTACTAACTTTGAAATTTCAGCGTGCAAAGGTACTAAAAAATCGGTATATAGACAAATTTTTCCTTGAAAAATAACTATTCACTGTCATTCAATGCACTTCATCAGGAAGTCAACGGCCCCGTTCACGCCGAACTTTCTCACATCGATGGAGATATCATAGTTACGAGCATCCGTCCAGTCCTTACCTGTGAATGTCTTTGTGTACAACTCTCGACTGTAGTCATTGTCTACAACCATTGCTGCAGCATCAGCAAGACTCAAATCATACTTCTCGGCAATACGACGCTTCCGACAATCTTCCGTAGAATGGATAAAGATCTTCAACGCATTCGGATGGTCTTCGAAGATATGGAATCCACATCTACCAATTAATACACAAGACTCCTGTTCGGCAATCTTCCGGATGGCAATGGCCTGAGCCTCAAAGAGCGCATGCGAGGTCTGGTCTTGTTCCTGACCATCGTACTCCGCCTTGTTCATGTAATTACGATAGAAATTGGTGAAGTCATCACGCCACAAGGGATTCCTTGCCTCAATACGTTCCATAGCGTCCTCTACTGCCGTTACTCGCTTTGCGACCTCATTGACAATCTGCTTATCGAGCAACTTCACACCCAGACGTCTGGCCAACTCAGCCCCAATCTCATGGCCACCAGTTCCGAACTGGCGACTGATGGTGATAATAAATTGTTCCTCCCTATTCATAATTCCAAATTCTTAGTTAGTAAACATTTATGGCACAAAGATACAAAAAATAGTGAATAGTTAATAGTGATTAGTGAATAATTTGCGACCGCATTTGTTTTTTTTAACTATTCACTATTCATTCTTCACTATTCACTCGGTGCGCAGGTACAGTGCAACCGCCTCTGCACAGCGTTCACCATCGACGCCTGCTGAAACGATACCACCAGCATAGCCAGCACCCTCGCCACAAGGGAAAAGTCCCTGAACACGGATATGTTGAAGGGTATCCTTGTCTCTAACGATACGTACAGGTGATGACGTGCGGGTTTCTACGGCAATCATCACGGCCTCGTTGGTCAGGAAACCATGCGCATTCCGTCCAAATACTTTAAAGCCCTCCTGAAGTCGTTTGGAAATCATCTTGGGCAACCAGAAGTGTAACGGACTGGATATTAAACCAGGGGCATAAGAGGATTTAGGAAGATCATAGCTCAATTTGCCATTGACGAAGTCGGCCATCCGTTGCGCAGGAGCGGTTTGCTTCATATTACCCTGCTGCCAGCACATCCGCTCGAGTTCTTCCTGAAACTGAAGAACTCGAAGTGGAGAGTGGAGAGTTCTAGACTCTACACTGTCAAGGTCCTCCGGCCTTACCTCGACCACCATCCCTGAGTTCGACCATTGTGTGCCTCGACTCGCTGGGCTCATGCCATTCACAACGATCTGCTCTTTGTCTGTTGCTGCCGGAATCACGAAACCACCCGGACACATACAGAACGAATAGACACCACGTCCGTCGACCTGTGTCACCATCGCATACTCTGCTGCCGGTAGATACTTACCCCGGCCTTGTTTGTTGTGATACTGAATCTGGTCGATCAACAACGACGGATGTTCAAGACGAACACCTACGGCAATACCTTTCGCCTCGATTTCAACCTTTGCTTCAGATAAATATCTGTAAACGTCTCGTGCAGAATGACCTGTGGCAAGAATTACAGGACCACGAAAAGTGAGTTGAGAGTGGAGAGTGGAGAGTAGAGAATTGGCTACCGCCTCGACTCCAACCACACGGTCAGCCTCAAGGATGAGACGCGTCATCTTCGTCTGGAAATGTACTTCACCACCACAATTAATAATAGTATTGCGCATGGCCTCAATCACCTTCGGCAGACGGTCTGTTCCGATATGAGGATGGGCATCTGAGAGAATGGCTGTCGAGGCACCATGCTGACAGAACACATTCAGGATCTTGTCAGTGTTACCACGTTTCTTCGAACGGGTATAGAGTTTTCCGTCAGAATAGGCTCCTGCACCACCCTCACCGAAACAATAGTTACTCTCCGAGTCCACCTTCTGAGTCTTAGTGATGTTTGCCAGATCCTTCTTTCTCTCATGAACATTCTTACCTCGCTCCAAGACTATGGGTCTCAGGCCGAGTTCTATCAGACGGAGTGCAGCAAACAGACCTCCAGGACCTGCACCAACCACGATGACCTGTGGACGTCCCTCAACATTGGGATATTCCGTCCGCACATACTCATCGTCGGTAGGCTGTTCATTCACGTACACGCGAACCTTTAAATTGACATATATCTGACGCTGACGGGCATCAATGCTCCGCTTCAGAATCCTCACCCCATAGATCGTTCGTACATCAATACCCTGCTCATCGGCTATCCACGACTTCAGTCGATCTTCCTGGGCTGCCACTTCAGGCACTACTCGTATCTGATATTCGTTAGTCATACGTCAACCTTCTATTTTGTTGCAAAGGTAATCAAAAAAGTACACCGTGACAATGTTGAAATGTTAATATTCCTTAAGTAGCCAACTTCTTTTTTTACTTTTTTCCCTCGTAAACGTCAAAGTGACGTAAAAAGTGTAAAAGTAACAATTAACTTATATCATTTATCTAACAAATATCAACTTATGAGAAAACTAGTTCTTTCATTGATGGCTCTTGCAAGCCTGACAGCTTGGGCACAGTTTGGTGCGCCCAGACAGAACCCTATCGTTCCTTCAGTAAAAGCAGAGGTTGAGGATTTCAAGCCCGCTACCAGCAACCAGGAAAACAAGCAGTTCCCCGCCATCAACTCAAAGCGCCAGGTTCGCGCACAGATTTCAGCTCCTAAGGCCACGTTCGTCGGACTCGACATCGCTGGTAAGATCTATGAGATGACCAAGGATGAGAACGGTGTATGGACAGGTACTTCAGAGCCTCAGGACGAGGGTTTCCACTATTATCAGTTGAATATCGACGGTGCCAGCGTGCCCGATCCGAATAGCTTGTATTACTATGGTGCCAGCCGTTGGGGCAGTGGTATCGAGGTACCTTCCGACGACCAGGATTTCTGGCAGGTGAAGAATGTGCCTCAGGGCTCTGTCAGCGAGGTATTCTACTGGTCTACCTACACAGAGCAGATGCGTCGCTGCCATGTCTATCTGCCTCACGAGTATTTCACCAATCCCACCAAGAAATTCCCCGTTCTGTATCTGCAGCACGGCATGGGTGAGAATGAGTATGGATGGGCCGAGCAGGGTCACACCGCTCAGATCCTGGACAACCTGATTGCCGAGGGTAAGGCCGTTCCTTGCATCATCGTGATGGATAATGGTCTGAACACCCGCCGTCCTGGCGAACAGGGTGGCTTTGGTTTCGGTGGTCCGCGTCCGCAGGGTGCTCAAGGTGCACCTCAGGGTCCACGTCCGCAGGGTGCTCCTGCTCAGGGAGGCCAGCGTCCACAGGGTGCTCCTGGTCAGGGTGGTCCCCGTCGCGGAGGTTTCGGTGGCTTCGGTGGTTTCTCCGAGGGCTTCAAGAATGTGCTCTTCAATGATATCATCCCGATGGTCGAGAAGAACTATCGCGTGATTGCCGATCCTCAGCATCGTGCTTATGCCGGTCTGTCCATGGGTGGCATGCAGGCTCGTGAGATCACACTCGCAAACCCTGACAAGTTCGCTTATGTAGGCTCATTCAGCAGCGGTGCATGGAATGTCGACCAGGTGAAGGGCTCAGAAGGTTTCGCCAAGAACGTGAAGTTGCTCTTCATGAGCGGTGGTGGCAAGGAGAACATGGGTTGCGTCGAGGCTGCCAAGAATATCAAGGAGCAGGTCGGCATGAACGCCGTAGGTTACGAGTCGCCCGGCACTGCCCATGAGTGGCACACCTGGCGTCGCAGCCTCTATCAGTTTGCACAACTTATTTTCAAATAACCAACCATTCATTTTGACCAACACAGGGGGCGGTATCTGCTGCGAGGCAGGTGCCGCCTTATTATTTTGGCACGCTATTTGCTGAGAAACAGTAAATAGTAAAAGGTAAAAGAGTAAAACTATGCAAAAAGGTAACATCGGGGTTACGACTGAGAACATCTTCCCCGTCATCAAAAAGTTTCTCTATTCAGATCATGAGATCTTCCTGCGTGAGATGGTTTCAAATGCAGTAGACGCTACACAGAAGATGAAAACCCTGGCAGCACAGGGTGAGTATAAGGAGGACTTAGGCGACCTCACAGTACGTGTGAATTTCGATGCTGACAAGGGCACTATCACCATCTCTGATCATGGTATAGGTATGACAGAGGAGGAGATTGACAAGTACATCAACCAAATCGCCTTCTCCGGAGTGAGCGATTTCCTCGAGAAGTACAAGGACAATGCCAACAACATCATCGGTCACTTCGGACTGGGCTTCTACTCTTCATTTATGGTATCGAAGAAGGTGGAGATCATCACCAAGTCGTACAAGGAAGGTGCGAAGGCCGTGAAGTGGAGTTGCGACGGATCTCCTGCCTACGAGATTGACGATGCCGAGCGCGAAGATCATGGCTCAGACATCATTCTCTACATCGACGATGACTGTAAGGAGTTCCTCGACAAATACAAGCTCGAAGGACTGTTGCAGAAGTACTGTAAGTTTATGGCCGTTCCTGTGGCTTTCGGCAAGAAGACTGAGTGGAAAGACGGCAAACAGGTGGATACCGACGAAGATAACATCATCAACAGCGTTGAGCCTTTGTGGACAAAGGCACCAAGCACTCTGAAGGACGAGGACTACAAGAGTTTCTATCGTACCCTCTACCCCATGAGTGACGAGCCTCTGTTTTGGATTCACCTGAACGTGGACTATCCCTTCAATCTCACAGGTATCCTCTATTTCCCGAAGATCAAGTCAAACATCGAACTGCAGAAGAATAAGATCCAGCTCTACTGTAATCAGGTTTTCGTAACTGATCAGGTGGAAGGCATCGTACCAGAATTCCTCACCTTGCTCCATGGTGTGATCGACTCTCCGGATATCCCTCTGAACGTATCGCGCTCTTATCTCCAGAGTGACCGTGAGGTGAAGAAGATCTCCACCTATATCACTAAAAAAGTGGCAGACCGCCTGAAGGCCATCTTCTCTGAGAACCGTAAGGAATATGAGGAGAAATGGGACGACCTGAAGCTCTTCATCAACTACGGCATCCTTTCCGAGGAAGGTTTCTACGACCGAGCCAAGGACTTCGCCTTGATGAAAGATACCGAGGGTAAGTTCTTTACCTTCGATGAATACAAGACCCTAATCGAGGCTAATCAAAAGGATAAAGATGACCAGCTCGTATATCTTTACGCCACCGACAAAGAAGAACAGTACTCTTATATCAAGGCTGCCCAGGAAAAGGGCTACAGCGTGCTGTTGCTCGATGGTCAGCTCGATGTACCCACCATCCAGACGCTGGAGCAGAAGTTTGAGAAGAGTCGTTTTACGCGTGTCGACAGCGACATCATCGACCGTCTGATCGTGAAGAGCGATGCTCCTAAGAGCGAGTTGAGCGAGGAGCAGAGTGACAATTTGTCAGCCGTATTCCGCACCCAACTGCCAAAGATTGAGCATACTGAGTTTATGGTACAGGTTGATGCACTTGGCACTGAGGCTCGTCCTGTAGTCATCACTCAGAACGAATATATGCGTCGTATGAAGGAGATGAGCCGTTTCCAGCCTGGCATGAGTTTCTACGGACAGATGCCCGATTCATTCAACCTCGTGCTGAACGCTGATCATCCTCTGGTCAAGAAGGTACTCGAAGAGAGTAGCTCCGCTACCGAAGAGGCCCTGAAGCCCATCATCGCTGAATTAAAGGGTCAGGAGGCCCGTCTGGCTGCCATCCGTGCCGCTCAGGACAAGAAGAAATATGATGAGTTGACACAGGAGGATAAAGACCAGAAGGCCGAAGCTGAGAAAGCTGTTCAGGAACAGAAGGATAAGAAGCAGGCTGTCATTGCTGACTACGCTAAAGGCAATTCAGTTGTCCACCAGCTCATCGACCTCGCCCTTCTTCAGAACGGTATGCTTAAAGGTGAAGCCCTCGACCGTTTCCTCAAGCGTTCTGTAGAGCTGATCAATACGGAAAAATAAGATTAACAATCTAAATAATTAGAAAATGGTAAAGCATATTATTCTCTGGACACTGAATCCGGAACTCTCTGAAGAAGAGAAGAAGAATGTTAAGGCTGGTATTAAGGCTGGTCTTGAGGGATTGGTAGGCAAGGTGCCTGGACTGATCGATGTGAAAGTGATTATCGATGGGCGATTGGCATCGTCGAATGCTGATGTGATGCTCGACAGCACGCTCGAGAGCGAAGAGGCGCTCAAAGGGTATGCTGTGCATCCGGAGCATGTGGCTGTTGCCAACGGTAAGGTTCGACCCTATACCGTGCAACGGTCTTGTCTCGACTTTGAGATCTAAAAGAAAATCCCCGCCGATTGGCGGGGATTATTCTTTAAAGCTATTCCGCCTGACGGCGGAAAAGCAGGATTTACTTCTTGTTGATAGCGAGGTCGATAGCAACGGCTACAGATACGGTAGCACCTACCATCGGGTTGTTACCCATACCCAGGAAGCCCATCATCTCTACGTGAGCAGGAACTGAAGAAGAACCTGCGAACTGAGCGTCAGAGTGCATACGGCCCAGAGTATCCGTCATACCATAAGAAGCAGGACCAGCAGCCATATTATCCGGGTGCAGGGTACGACCTGTACCACCACCTGAAGCTACTGAGAAGTAAGGCTTGCCAGCGAGCACGCGCTCCTTCTTATAAGTACCTGCTACGGGGTGCTGGAAACGAGTGGGGTTGGTAGAGTTACCAGTGATGGAAACGTCAACGTTCTCCTTCCACAGGATAGCTACACCCTCACGAACATCGTCAGCGCCATAGCCCTTTACCTTCAGACGGCTGGGGTTGTTGCCAT
>JAEEGJ010016890.1_pt1 | contig 16635 bp, 9 predicted proteins | sample 8958761 | NCBI WGS metagenome assembly JAEEGJ01 (sample SAMN16246546, study PRJNA631951) | gut metagenome | biome: gut microbiome; feature: rumen; material: RS-attached | host: Bos | place: Iran: Karaj | collected 2018-10 | reverse complement strand
CCACTGGGCTGCGTAGGCACGCGCCCCCTTGGTGTTGCGAGAGTCGTAAAGCCCCTCCGAGAAGATACACCACTGGACGGTGGTATAATCACAGTCGTACATCGTCAGATTCTCCTCCATAGACCATGAGAAGGTGCAATGGTCAAGGACGATGTTCTGGACATTCTCCACGTCGAGCATCGACATACTCTTGTTAGGCAGGTCGCCTGCGCGGAAACGGATATGGCGAACAATGCTATTCGACTGTAGCTTCAGCTGATAGCCTGCCAAACAGATACCTCCACCAGGAGCCGTCTGACCAGCGATAGTGGTATTAGGCTTCACTGAGAAGCGTGAAGTGATATAGATGGTGCCTGCCACCTTGAAGAGAATAGTACGAGGTGTGTCGTCGCCAGTCGTTGCAGCCCAGCGGAAGGTGCCCTCTTCATTCGAGTCGTCCAGACGGGTGACGTAATAGACCTTCGATCCGCGGCCGTCAATCATTCGTCCACCCGTGGTGAAGCGACCATAGCCGTCAGCACCAGGGAAGCTGATGAGTTCGGGGTTGTAATTAGGCAACTGCTCGAAGACGGCATAAAGCGTCATGTCGGTATTGATGGTAAAGGTATAGGAAATGCTCGTAGAGACCTCTGTCCCTGCGCCGTCTTCCCAACGTATAAACTGATGACCTTTGCTGGGCGTAGCAGTTACGGTAAGGCTGGAGCCCGTGTTGTATTTACGCAAGCCCTCCTCAATTATTGACTCGGGATTCACGCTAACGGTACCCATGCCCTCACAACCAGCCTTGATATCAAGTTTCAGACTGCTGGCAGCTAACGAGTTGAACTTCGCGACAATGTTCAGGTCGGTCTGCACACTTTTAAACTGGTAGGGATTGGCCGTCGAAACCAGCTCACCGTTGACATACCAGCCGTCGAAACCATATCCTGCATTGGCCACAGCCGTGAACGTGGCATTGCCCCCAATGACGATGTCACGCTCAGGACGGTCAACACTACCCGCCCCCACAGGGTCGATGGTCACACTCAGATGTACCGTGTTGCCTGCCAGCAATGCAGACAGCGACGTCAGCGCAATCGCCGTCGTGCACATCAGCATCAGCGCCAATAATAGTAAGATTTGTTTTTTCATATTTGTTTTAGTAGTGGAAAGCGGAGCACCTCGAAAGGCACTCCGCTATAGGTTAAGTATTGAAAGGATGGTTACTTCACTACTATCTTCTTGCCATTCTGGATTACGACACCCTTGTAGGCGCTATCGACCTTCTGACCAGCGAGGTTGTAGCGAGCACCGTTAGCCTTCTCGGCAATAGTCTTAATGGACTCAATGCCAGTCATATCTTCCTTACTCTTGCCAGGAGCGAAAGTATAGCCTTGGAAACCGATCTGAGAATTGCTCTGGAACAGCCAGTAAGTCTTGCCGGCCTTGGCATCTATGATAACATTACCCCAGAAAGGCTGGTTACCAGCACCGATAACCCAAGGCTTATCAGCACTGCCCAAAGCACGAATCTCATCATTATTCATGAACTTCTTCTTACCGACCTGCTCAGCAGTGCATCTGCCTGCTGTAACATCATCTTCACTATAGTTCTGAGCATTTATGTATCCCTCTACAAGATATGGGCTGCATGCCTTGGTTTCGCTATCTACCAAGAGGGTCAGGCGGTTACCCTTATTTGCCCAAATACCTACCTTCAGAGCACCATCAACCTTCGTGGTAAACTTATAGTAGAGACCGCTTTGAGGCTCACCACCGGTAGCAGGATCAAAAGTTGTATAGACGACGCGATATTTGCCTGTAGGATCACCATCGGTGTAAACCTCCTCGGCAACCATCGACACGGCAGGAACGCCCGTTCCAGCAATATACGAGAAATTGATATCACCCTGGTTCTTCTTTTCCCACTTGATGGGCTTCGTAGAATTGATGGAGACCAGCTCGTAAAGGTGCAGAGTTTCGTCAAGCAGATTACCAATAGTAATGTCCTGGCCCAAGTTTGCCGTAGGATCATCAGGATCTTTCTTATCGGCAGGCTCAGCAGAACCCACGGCCTCGACCTCGACGTTGGCCGTACCGAACTTCACAACAGAGCTACCATTTTCGACATTGGTTGCCACATTGCTTTCATCAATAACGGAGGCGTATTCAGCACTCATGTTACCGTCAGCATCAACAGCGACAAAAGTCTCCTCGGACTGTGCATTAACACTCATGGCAACGAAAGCCATGCTAATAAGCGTAAAAATTTTCTTCATAAATGTTCTAGTTTTGTTTGTTAATATTATGTCTAAAGTAGTTTCATCGTGTGCCCCTCCTCTTAAGAGAAGCGTACACACAGAATTTCGTGGCAAAGATAATGCTTTTTTCTAAAACTTCCAAACTTTTTTGTATAAAATCAACCTAACGTATGGCAATTGGGTAATTTTATTTAAAACAAAAGCATCCATAGGCACAATGCGATTGTTTTTGTATTTTTAGGCAGAAATCTCTACAAATAGAAGCAAAAAAGAACTTTTCACCATATGGTCCCATTGGGGAAACCAGTGGTTTCTCCGTAAGAAACCACTGGAAACCGACGTAGCTCCCAATGGATTCCGCGTAGGAAACGGATGGGTTCCTTGTTGGTGACCGTTGGAAGTCTTGTGAGGAACAGTCTGAGGATTATGGCCAAGGGAAGACGAACTCTTCCTCGAAGTCGTCGAAACGCACGCTGTCTGCGTAACCTCGTGAGGTAAACAACTGGCGTATCTTCTCCTGATTCTCCGGAGAGTGCAGCCTGCCAGCGCAGGCAACGCTCATGCATCGGACAGTTCTGGTTAAAACACAATGCCCAATCAGAGGGCACATTCTTCCATTTCAGTTCTTTGTTATCCATCAGAAAAATAATTTGTCCTAAGTTCTCTGCAAGCAGAGTGTGGCGTTGCAATGTTTAGGTTGTCTTTATAATCATAAAGAAAGGGAGTTGTCTTTTAAAAGACGTAGGAGAGGTTGACGAGGAGGGAGGAGGCAGATACGTGGTACTTGCCGTAACCTACCGTCAACTTAAAACGTTCCAGTTCCAGACCAGCACCAAGGGAGAGGCCTGCACCATGATTACTGGACGTATCTTCGTCCTCATAGATTTTCATCTCGCTACTACGACGGAAGTTATAACCGCCAGAGACAAAGATGGTGGAGCCGAGACGGAGGTCGGCACCCACAGCAAGGTGCTTGATGAACGCTTGGTCCCAGTTGTTCAGACGTGCCAAGGTGGCATGAAACGTAAGCGGTGCGTTCGGCAACTGCCGACTGACCCCCACCAGCAGGTCAAAAGGAATACGTTCGAAATCATCATCATAGGCTTTGATCTGTCCACCAAGGTTACGTGCAACGGCAGACACCGACCAGCCACGCTCCGTGTCCTGGTAGTTCAAGCCGAGGTCAACAGCAACGGCTGCTGACGAGTAGCTGCCAATGGTCGACGAGATGAAACGTCCCGTGATACCACCGCTGATACGGTCGGAGAGCAGATAGGCAAAGGAGCCTGCCAGTGCGATATCCTTGGGCGAGAAGGTGCCCGTCTGCTGGTTGGCAACGGTGGTCTCCTTGATTTCTCCATACGACATATACTGTCCGCTGACGCCCCACGAGGCCCGCTCCTTGTAGGCCTTGACAAATGAGGCCGAAGCAACGGTGCATCCCTCCATATAGGTCATGAAGTTGACGTTCAGCGTCTTGTCGGAGACACCCGTGATGAGGGCCGGATTATGGAAGATGACGGTGGCATCGTCGTTGGTCAGCGTCACATTGTCGCCACCCAGCGCAGCGACGTGTGCAGAGACGGGCAAGCGCAGAAAGCTATACACTTCCTGCGACTCCTGTGCTTGCATGCCTACGGCGAACAGCCAGCAGCCAATAGCCAACAATCCTTTCTTCATCATCAATAATAACGGAGAAGTTAGGAAAAAAGTATAATGAGAGGTGAGAAATTAGGAGTTAGGAGTTAGAGGTTAGGGGTTAGAGAATAGTTCTTCTGCTCCCATTTTCATACGTTTTTCTGTATTTATCCAGCTATTCTCTAACCACTAACCTCTAACCACTAACCACTATATTAATTTCAGTGTACCCATGAGGTAAACGAGGCCGAAGCCGAGGAGCATGGAAATGACACCCATGATGGCACCTACCTTAGCCATATCGTTCTGCTTGACATAGCCCGTAGCAAAAGCCAAGGCATTCGGGGGCGTAGAGATGGGCAGAATCATAGCGCTGGAAGCAGCGATAGCCACACCGATGAGGACGGTACCCGTACCACCGATAGGATCGAGCTTGTCGCCCATAGCACCGCAGACCACAGCGAGGATAGGCATCAGCAGGGCTGCCGTAGCAGAGTTCGAGATGAAGTTAGAAAGCACATAGCAGATGGCACCACCGAGGAACAGGATAATCAGCGGTGAGAACTCACCGAAGGGGATGCTCTCTACGGCATTGGCAGCCAGACCAGAGGCGTTCAGAGCGTAGCCGAGGGCAAAACCACCGGCAACCATCCAGATAACACTCCAGTTGATCTGCTCCAAGTCGCGCTTATTGATGACTCCCGTAAGGGCAAAGATACAGAACGGAATCATAGCCACCGTATTGGCATTGATGCCGGTGAAACGGTCAGACAGCCAGAGTGCTACGGTGAGGATGAAGGTGAAGATAACCACCTTAGACTGGAAGCCTTTCTGCATGCCTCCGTCAATCTTCAGCTCAACAGTCTTCTGACTGAACGGGAAGAACTTGAGCAGCAGGCGCCAGCTGATGAACAGCAGGACCACTACCAACGGGAACATGAACATCATCCACTGACCAAAGCCAAGACCCATATTCAGACCCTCAGGATCGTTGAGGTACTTCAGGGCGATATTGTTGGGAGGCGTACCGATAGGCGTACCCATACCACCGAGGTTGGCTGCAACGGGGATAGACATAGCCAAGGCGATACGACCCTTACCCTCTGGGGGCAGCTGACGGAACACAGGCGTCAGGAAGGTCAGCATCATAGCAGCGGTGGCGGTATTAGACACGAACATCGAGAACAGACCCGTCACGAGCAGGAAACCCAACAGCACCATCTCGCTCTTCGTACCGAAGGGACGGAGGAGCACCTTGGCCAGCTGGGCATCGAGACCCGTCTTCGTGGCAGCGATAGCCAGCACGAAACCACCAATGAACAGCATGATGACAGGGTCTGCGAAGCAAGCCATTACGCCCTTGTAAGAGAGCAGCTTGCCGACCTCCTCTTCGTTGACCATCGGTGCAATACCACTATCCGTACAGAACAGCAGCATCATAACGATGATGGCAATGGACGTAGCCCACGAGGAGACGATTTCGAGAATCCACATCAGCGTGGCAAAGGCGAAGATGGCAATGACGCGCTGCTGGACGATGGTAAGGTTCTGGATGCCGAACCACTCGGTAGGCATATTCCATAATAATAATGTAACGAGCGCCACCAAAGCAATCTTGATAACGCGTTTGGTACCATCGGTAGGATGGTACTTGCGCTGATGACGCATAGCATGATACGTATCAACGAGGTGGAATCCTTTGTAATTATTAAACATGGTTTGATTATGTTACTTTTTTGCGACTGCAAAGGTACGAAAAAGTCAGCGAAGAAAAGCGTAAAAGCAACACGCATTTTTGTATATTCGCTGTATAATGTCACAAAAAAGACAATCCACTCTGCAAAGCTTTTACATTTGCAAAGTGGAGTTGTCAATTAGTTGATAAATTAGTTAGTGTTATTCTATTGTAAAGGAGTCGACGTCAACATAGCCGCCGGTCTTTTGTGTGGCAAAGTTAAACAGCGCATACTTCGAACCCATGAAGAAACGCTGCCAGTCGAAGCGCATGCGATAGTCGTTACCCATCTTCTGCCAGTTCTCACCGTCGAGGCTGTAATAGAAGGTTGCGATATCGGTACGTGGCACGAAGTTTCCATCGATGCGCAGCCATATCTTATTGGTATTCAAAGGAATGCTCTCGATAATCTTCTCTGTAGCATCCTCCACAACCTTGTCGCGCTGAGAGAGCTTGACAGAGAGCTCAGCAGCACAGAGTGTCAGCTTCTTGCCGTCTTTCTTGACCATCAGGGCTCCCGTCTCATCGTTGAAAGCGGCAAAACCGGCACGGTCGCCAGCTTTCATGTGTGACAAGTCGAGGACGACAACGGCACTACACTTCGGACCCTTCATGCGCTGTGTCAGCGTATTGGGAGCAAGGTAGAGGTTAGGGACAACGCGACTGGTCTTCAGACGCAGGAATCCAGGACGCTCGGTCAGCGACCAAGCAGTATTAACGGGGTTATGGTTCCACTGCCAGTGTAAGCCGAGCTTCTCAGCAGAGAAGTCGTCACTGCAGATGATTGATTTCTCAGGTTGACCACTGACCAAAGGACGTACCTTGTCAGGGACACGACCCATCTCATCACCTAGCATAGGCCAGCCGTCAATCCAACGGACAGGCGACAGCGTCAGTACACGGCCTACACCACCTCGGTCCTGGAACATAATGCCATACCAGTCACCATCGGGTGAATCGACGATGGTACCCTGTGCCAGATAAGAGAAACCGCCGAAGTCAGACTCCAGAATGGTGGTCTTCTCGTAGGGGCCATGGATATCGTTGGCACGGTAGCAGACCTCACGGCGATGACGTCCCGGTGCATAGACGTGGGAAATCATCAGGAGGTAGTAACGACCATTATGTTTGATGACACGTGAACCTTCCAGCAGACCGGTTTCGTCGGCCTCGCGCTGGAAAATCCGCATGTGCGAACCTTCAATGACATCCGAGAGGTCGGGTTTCAGCTCCATTAGCTCGCCTGTGCCATAGATGACATATACACGGTTGTCATCATCGAAGAACAGCGAACAGTCGTGGAAGTGGCGCATACGCGATACCAGTGTCCACTCACCGGCTGGGTCCTCAGCACTATAAATATAGGTGTCGCCCATAGCACCCTGCTCGTTGGGAGCAAAGAGCACATAAAAGCGACCATTGTGGTATTTCAGAGAAGTAGCCCACTGACCACGGCCATAGACGGTACCTTCCAGCAGGTCATACTTGGGGGAGTCGGTGAGACGGTCGTAGACATAACCAATGGTCTCCCAGTTCTTCAAGTCCTTGGAGCGCATAATCGGAGCACCAGGCATCAGGTGCATGGTGGTGCTCACCAAATAATAGGTATCGCCTACGCGAATGATATCGGGATCGGGGACATCAGCCCACAGCATCGGGTTCTCAACAAAAAATCCGTCTGAGCTGCTGGGACGCTTCCCAGCAGCATCAACGGTTACAAAACAAACTACTAATGATAATATTACTACTAAAACAAATCTTTTCATACAAAACGGTTGGCATGGTTCCTCTGACCTATAGGTGCAGAGTGTAGCGTTGTATTTCGAGTGCAAAGATACATACTTTTATTTAAAGTAGCTTTCTCTTTTGTTTCATCAATTTTTCCAAATGTAACAAAACCCGCCACGTGGTTGAAAAACAAAACTTTTTGGTAGTTTTCCTTGTTTTTCTATGCGCCACGTGTGTTCTTTTCCTGGTTCGTCAGTATATAATGTAACATTCTTGCCTTTGAAGGGAAGAGGAACCTCCTTAATGCTGTCAGTACCATTGATACCTGCCAGATACCATTTGTTACCACTGCGACGGGCTATGATGACATATTCACCAGGATAACCAGCCACCAGATGGGTTTCATCCCAGGCGGCAGGCAGCGTGGAAAAGAACTGCTGAACTTCCTGCGGCTGGGCAAGATAGCTCTCGGGACGATCGGCTAAGTGTTGCAAACCACTCTCGAAAAGTACCGTCAAGGCAAGTTCATGACCGTGGGTGGTGATATGCGGATGCTGCGAATCGCTAAATGTGCAGGGGGTATAGTCCATTGGACCGATGACGTTGCGGGTGAAGGGCAACGTGGCATTATGACAGGCAGCCTGATGGCTGAATGTTGCTACGTTGTTATACCACTCCGCACCATAGACGCCTTCTGTTGACATGAGGTTCGGCCAGGTACGCTGCCACCCACGGGGAATGGTAGCACCGTGGAAGTTGACGAGCAGGTGGTGACGAGCTGCCGACTCCAGCAGATCGAGTTGGAAGTCCATATTGCGCTGGGTATCGCCAGAGAAGAAGTCAATCTTCACACCTGCCACGCCCATCTTTTCACACCAGGCAAACTCCTTCTCACGGTCTTCGGGTTTGTTCAGGCGGAACTTCGGTGTAGGAGCACCATCGACCCACCCTACCGATGAGTTATACCAGATGAGCGGCTTAACGCCCTTGGACTTGGCGTAATTGATGGCATCCTCGATGGTTTTGCCATTGTTAGAAGCCACCTTGTCCATCTCGTCCCACTCGGCATCAATGAGCACGTAGGGCAGACGGAGCGTCTCCGCCATATCGACATATTTCTTGATGATGTTATAGTCGTTGGAACCGTGGTTGTAGGCCCAGTATATCCAAGACACCACACCAGGCTGTATCCAACTGGTATCGGCAATCTTACAAGGTTCACAGACATCCGTAATCAGCGTCGATTCCACGACATCAGCCAGTTTGCCGATAATCGCCACGCGCCAGGGAGAAGCCTCTCCCCCTGCCCTCTCCAAAAAGAGAGGGGGCTCTTGCTGGTCGGGGACTACGCGGAACAGCTCCCCGTCATTATACAAACACGACGCACTCTGTCCGTGCTCGATATTTGCCTCAGAGATTAACACATAGACTGCCTCTTCCCCCTTCCTTTTGGAGGGGGATAGGGGGAGGCTCTCCAACAGTGCCGGATATCCCCAGCGATTGTTCCAACCCTCGGCAGACTTAAAGGTACCGCTATACGATGGTACAGGAGCAACCTTATAGGTAGTGGACAAAGGGAAGAAACCTTCGTAGGAGTCGCACCACTGCTGCATCCAACGACGGGTACCTTCAGGGATACGGTAGGCGATAGACGGCTGAGGGTTGAGGGTTGATGTACGAAAAGCGATACCGTCGTTATAGACACGGAGAACAGTAGTGCCAATCTGATATTCATTGGCCTCGTTGGTGCAGTGGCTACGCTTACCTGTCAGCATGTGGTAGTCGGTCTTGATGCGCTGTGTCAGTGTAACAGCAGCGGTGGCGTCGACACCAGCCTCAGCGATATCGAGCACTTGCTGCTTTCCATAACACACTTTCAAAGCGTGACCGTCAACAGTCACTGTTATCTTACCGTTGGGTGAACTCATGGGAGCAGCTATAGCTCCCACAGCCACCATCAGGAATAGTTGAATGAATAGTTGTCTCATTGGGTTAGTTCTTTTTTTCTGGGCACAAAGGTACAAAAAAACCATGAGACTCAGTCATACGCTTTGTCTCATGGACTTTTTCTCATGTATCATTATTTATCATTATGCTATCATCGCGGTTCTACATGCACGGCAATATGGGTCTCTCCGCCATAATGACTGCGCAACAACTGCTCCACTTCCGAGGCTTTGTCGTGGGCCTCACGCAGCGTGATATCAGGATCCATCAGGATATGCAGTTCGATAGCATAGTGGTTGCCTATGCGACGGGTGCACAGGGCATGGGGCATGTCCACACCATCAACAGAACCCGCCAGTTGGAGTATCTCCTCCTCCACCTCGTCGGGCAACGACTGCTCCAACAGATCGCCAATACCACGACGCAGGAGTTCGATAGCCACCTTGACAATAAACATACCCACGATGATAGAGGCCACAGGATCGAGTACCGTCCAACGCTGACCAAGGAAAATAGCGCCACCGATGCCGATGGCCGTACCAACGGACGACAGGGCATCGCTGCGATGATGCCACGCATTGGCCTCAACAGCCTGCGATTGTAGCTGACGCGCCTTGGCCATCGAATAATGATAGACTGCCTCCTTCAGCACGATGGACAACAGGGCAGCCCATAGTGCCAGTGTTCCTGGTGCCTCCAACTGTTCACCACCTGCCCAGGCGACAATCTTCATAATGCCGCCATAGACAATGCCAACAGCCACTACCAATAATGCCACGCCAATGATGGTCATCGCCAGCGTTTCGTACTTACCGTGACCGTAGTCGTGCGACTTATCCTGCGGTTTGCCGCTGATGTGCACAAAGACAATGACGATAATATCGGTGATGAAGTCGCTAAGGGAGTGGACGGCATCGGCCACCATCGCAGCACTATGGCCAAGGATGCCTGCCACGAACTTGAAGACGAGCAGCACCACATTGACCACACCGCCCACCAGCGTCACCTGATATATCTCTTTCTGTCTTTCCATCGTTTTATTTCATCTGCTGCAACAACCGTGCCAGTTCTTCGAGGTGGAAGGGATCAACTTTGATGTCTAGTAGTTCACCGTTGCGATTGAAGAGCTTGTAGGTGGGGAAGCTATGGACGTTCAGATGACGCTCGATAGCATCCTGCTGTTCGCTGGGCAAGTTGTAGTGGGCTACGTTAGGACCGCTAACATTATACTCCTTGATGACGTTCTCCCACGCCGTCTGCGGACTGCGATTGGCCAGATAAAGGTACTGGATGTCGTAGTCCTTCAGACGGGCATACTCCTCGGTAGAATGGCTGAGGGCTTCTTTACACGGTCCGCACCATGTTCCCCAGATATCCAGGAGCACGAACTTGCCCTTATATGGTTCTAGAATCTTCTTCAGCAAGGCCTCACCCTCAGAGATATCCTTGAGGTTATCTGATGACTTGAGCACCAACTTGTCGAACTCGCGATTTTCAATGGCGAGGTAGTGGTCGTTCTGCTTTTCAATCATCGCAATGCAGGTGGGATTGCTAATCATCCCCTTAATGGTGTCCAAGACATTGGGCGCCAGCGAGGTTCGCTCATGGTCAATATGGTTGAGGGCTTGTCGGGCGAGCCAGATGTTCTTGATAAATGGTTCAGCACCAAGTGAGTCGAGCGCCACAGAATGATTTTTCAAGTTGCTGATGAGCAATCCACCATAGATGACCTTCTGGGATCTCGGTGTTTCGAGAATCTTGTTCACCTCCTGCATCACGCCGGCATTCAGCGAATCGAGTTCACGGGATTTGCGTATCTTCGCCTCATCGGTAGGCTCAGCATCAATGATGGGTGTCACTTCGTCTATCCATTTCTTCCAACGCGTAAGCACCGCCATCTCCTCATCGTTGGAAGCGAACTCCTTGTAGTGGTCGCGGAGACTGAAAGCGGATACGCCATTGCGTGCCCGGACGGCATCGTCAAGATAGTCGTTCAAGAATCCGCCGAGGTCACGATGCAGCGTATAAGGCTTCTCCATCTTCGTCCAGAACATGTCGTAGGCATAGCGACGGGCATGGTCAGAGAGCTGCATATCTTTGGCGCGGAAGCGGGCCTGACCAAAGGCACGTGCCTGCTGCGTCAGCGTATTGCCCTTTCTGTAAAGGTTGAAGCGAGTGGAGAGTGTGGGATGCTGCTCACAGAGCGCGTCGATGTAGGCGTATTGTGTCTTGATGAGACTATCGACCGAGGTAATGTATGGTTCAAAGAGTTCTGTATCTCCCTTGCCGGCAGTCTCCAGTCCATCATACATATTGATGGTCTTCCAGTCGAGCGGATATTTAAAGAGTTCGTTCTGCAGGCGGCAGTCGTCACCCATGAAGAAACGGCGACCCTCTTTGAAGTCGTAGAGCAGGAAGTAGGTCTTGCCAGGCTCGAACATAGTACGGACGAAACAGCGTTGCCAGTCCATGAAGAACTCCGTAGTGTTCAGGACAGGAATCTTCACAGTGAAACGTCCCTGTTCGTCCAAGTCGGCATAGACAGCCTTTTGTTCGTCTGTATAGAGGTCTTGATAACCGAAATCGAAAGTCTTCAGTTGCTTGAATTGCTCCGGCATATCCTTGACCCAACCTACAACGGTGATGGTGTCCTCCTTATAGCCAGAGTCCACAAAGCCTGTACGGGTGTCCTTCGTGGGATAATCGGGCAGAAAACGACTGGTGATCATCGAATACACAGCCTTATTGTTGCCAATCTGTATCGTGCGCATACCTTTCTTATCTTTACCCACCACAACCTTCAGCTCGTCGTTACCATTGGTCATAACAATGGTAGCTTCGCCAGTTTTTTGGTTCACGTCGCGCTTCTTGTAGTTCCAGAACTTACAGTCGTAGATGGCACAATCCTCGAAGAAGGCAATCTTCCAGTTGCCCTGGTCGTCGCGCCAGTAGGAAGGGAAGAGTTGTTTCCAACGCTCCTCCACCGGTTTGATGCCCTTAATCTGGAAAGCACGTTCGCCGTCGCCTTCAATGAAGTCAAACACCTTAGTGTCCTTTGGCAACGGTGGAAAATGGAATGCCATATCTCGCTTGTAATCCTTATCAGTCTGTACAAACTTATTGAGTTCTATGCCATCGGCAGAAACAATGGTATAACGCTGTTCGCCAACCTTCAGATAGGTGTCACCTGCAAACTGAAAGCTAAAGTCAGAATAGTCCGATCGCTGCTGTGCGGTGATATACACTATGGTCTCGTTGTCCGTCAGCTCGACCTTCGTCACGTCAAGGACGAGATTGAAGAATCCGTCACCGTTACTGTTTCCATACTCAATGGTGGGCTGATTCCACACCACATTTTTCGCCTGCCCCGCCATAACAACGAGGACCATCAGGAAGGTTGATAATAGTTTTTTCATATTTATAATTAGTTAGTTTTCCGCCTGCAAAGGTAATCATTATTATGGATAATTTCTCACAATTCCCCATAATTTCTTTCCAAAAATATTACTGACTGCTATTGCATCAGCATCTTGCTCATCTCGTTCATGTATTTCTGGATAATCTTGCTGACGGTTTCCTGAGTCTTCTGAGCTGACTTGGGCAATTGAGTCTGACCTGACATCTCTGTAAGGGCTTTGTATAGCCGAACTGCTCGGCATCGTAGTCTTCAATGCGCCCCTTAATAGTAATGGTATCGGTCTTAAACCAGTCTGCAGGCACCGTCCATGAGGTCGAGAGGGTCAAGTCTTCGACTCTTTTGATATTTTCTGTCTTCACATCACGACCTAACAGAAAACGGTCGATGAAGGCCTGCACCTCAGGGTATTGCGTCTCTGGCAAGCGACAATGACCATGTTTGCCAACGATGCTCCAACCCATGCGGTCACCAATGCCAAAGTGTTCCCACACCTTCTTCGCAGCCTCAGCAGAATACAGCATCGAGCCATCGGCCAGCCACTCGTAGTCAGGATTGCCCAACAGTAAGAGAGCACGCGGACAAACCATCGCACAGAGTTCGTGCTGGTCGTAAGGCAGGCGATAGACGCTGTCTCCGTGGAAGTTCTCCTTCTGACTCTCTAGGAACCAGTGGTAGTCCGTCTTGTCGATATCCTCCAGATTCTTACCTGCCAATGTGAATTCGTGTGATTTACGCCAAGCGGCGGCACCACCGCCACCAGGCTCCTGGGCGATGGTCAGGGCGATGCGTTCGTCAAAGGCACCACAGTATAGTGCCATCTTGCCCGCATATGAACAACCCGTCACACCGATACGCTTCGTATCAATCTTCGTGACCTTAGGACCTAACTGTTGCAAACCATCTATCAGACGACTCATGCCCCATGCCCACATGCTATAGGCACCATTGTCCTTCAACTGAGGATATAGGCGGTCGAAGTTATGCTCGCCCCTATCATGATGTTTGCCAAACTGTTTGTAGTCATTGACCTGTGCCGAAACGAAGGTAGCAGTGGCAATAGGTCTATCCTCAAAGAGCTGACGAGGTAGCGCTATCATATCCGTACCAATCATCAGCGAATAAGGAGCCTGACCCATCTTCGGATAACGAATATGAGACTTCAGCGTCAGCACCTCCTTGTCAACAGTAACGTCAACAACGAGTGTATCACCCTCCATGCGAGCCTTCACCTGACTAGCCTTTACGGCAGGTTTTGTACCAATACCATAGTGCTGAATCATGTGACCAATGTCACTACGACGTTTCGTCCAATCTTTAAATTTCTTGACACCCTCCAAGGCATCGGGTAGTTCACGAATGATGGGTAACTGGTCTGCAGCAGGCATGGTGGGTGCTGCAAACTTGCTACCCGTATTCTCTACGTCATAGACAAAAGAAACCTTACTCTTTTGGGCCGACGCTGTGGTCAATGCCAACAGCGCCAGCACCACCATTACAGTCTTTTTCATAGTTGTGTGTTAGTTTTGAAGATTTGAATATGTGTTGATAATAAGTTAGTCAGTATTCGTTGGTCAGTCGGTGACCTCTACTTCCGAGAAGTAGTGATCACGTAAGGGTTTGCTAATCTTCTCACCCTTCAGCGTGATGTCTTGTTCAAGACGGATATCCGCTGACGAAGCACCCACCTTGACAGTATAGGTACCAGGCCGTACGTTCCATTGGCGCTGACCCTCATGAGAGTAATAGCCAAACTGGTCGGTATAGAGTTTCATCTCTACCCGCTTGGTCTGGCCTGGCTCCAATTCCACACGGGCAAAGCCCTGCAGTTGGATGGGTTTCAGTGGTTGGTCAGCAGTAGGCGACAGATACACCTGTGCTATCTCCGTAGCCGCCACCTTACCCGTATTCTTCACCTCGAACTGCACCTTCACATAATCTGTGCTGACACGTGCCGACTGGTCCATCAGCAGGTGCTTATACTCGAAGGTGGTATAGGTCAGACCATAGCCAAAAGGCCATTGGATTTGACTATTAGACAATTTACTATTTGCATAATTATAGCAAACAGACTCATAGATTTCTTCCTTAGGATAGCTGACAGATAGCTTGGCAGAGGGAGAAACGATGCCATAGAGGATGTCAGCCACAGCGTTACCGCCCTCCTCACCTGGATACCATGCCTGGATGACAGCCGCACAACGTTCGGCAAGATCGCCAATGACCTGTGCCCGTCCACCAAACAGTACCAGCACGACGGGTTTACCCGTAGCCAACAATGCCTCCACATATTCCTGCTGTTTTCCTGGCAGACGCAGTCCCTGACGATCACGGTTCTCACCACAGAGCATCACGTTCTCACCCATAGCAGCGATGATAACATCGGCAGAATCAGCCATGGCCAGTGCCTCTTCCTTATTGGCAATCTCCTCTGATTTCACCTTGCGATGCAACAGTGGATACTCCCACGAGCGCTTGTCGCCCACATGCGAGAACTTCGTCTCTATCTCTTCCGACCAATCGCAACCACGTGAATAGAGGATATCTATGCTGTCAGGCTTATGGTTCTGCAAGCCTTCCAACAGCGTAATGACATGCGGATGGTCGAGGTCCTCCTCCATCTTCTTCCAGAAGAAGGTCATCGATGGGAACGAATAGTCGCCACACATCGCCCACATGGAGTTGGCGTTAGGACCAGTAACGAGGATCTTCTGAGGTGAGGGGTTTGCATTAAGAGGTAAGAGGTTAGAATCGTTCTGCAACAGCACTACTGACTGGGTAGCGATGTCGTAGGCTGTTTTGCGTTCCTCAGGAGTATCGAGAACTATCTTCTCTGTGCTATACAGATACGGTTTCTTGTCAAACAAGCCCGCACGGAACTTATAGCGCAGCACATCCTTCACAGCACGCTCGAAGGCTTGTGGTGCCACAAGACCAGAGTCGAGCGCCTCCTGCAAGTACTGGTAGTTAGCACCAAAGGGGAAGTCCACATCGTTACCACCATTGATGGCGGCAGCAGCCTTCTGCATCGTATCCCAGCCCTTCTCTCCGTCGGGGAATTGCAACGCCACACTTTGACCATTGGTCAAAGAACCGACGGGCACGGGAAGCTGGTCGATAGCCGTATAGTCGCTGACCACCATGCCATCGAAGCCAAGATAACCACGCAGGATATCATTCAGAATGGTACTATCAGCCACACAGGTCAGTTTGTTACCCTTCATAGCATGGTAGCCAGGCATGACAGCACGACTGCCAGCCACACGAATCATCGTCTCGTGGGGCAGCAGAATCTCTTCCATCAGTTCCTTCTCGTCAGCATCGCCACCACCGCCATAGCCGAGGTAGTGCTTCGAACAAGCACCCACGCCTTTGCGCAGGTCGCCCTGCTGCAAGCCCTTTACAAAGGCAGTACCCATCACAGCAGACAGATAGCCGTCCTCGCCATACGACTCTTCCAGGCGATTGAATGACGGATTGCGACACACGTCGACCATTGGCGACAACGACAGGATGCCACCCATCTTACGCATCTGGGTAGCCGTCTGGCGCGTCTTCAACTCCGCCAGTTCAGGATTAAATGAACATGCCTGACCAATCTGCTGGGGATAGATGGTAGAACCTTGTGTGTTAACGCCTGACAGCACCTCCTCATGGAACAAGGCAGGAATGCCGTTGGGGGTCTTCTCCATCAGCCATTGCTGTACAGCAGCCACCATGTCGCGCACCACATTCGGGTCGCGAGGCTTTTGGAAGGCATACTGCGAGAAGTGACCGATACCAAAGGGTATCAGTTCACGACACTTTGCGGTATCCAACTGGCCCTGTTCATTGAAGAGCTCTTCCATATACATACTCTTCAACTGGGCGATACGCTCCTCTTGCGACATCTTCTGATACAGCGCGTCAACCTGCTGCTCGACATCCATGTC
>JAEEGJ010016889.1_pt1 | contig 16635 bp, 13 predicted proteins | sample 8958761 | NCBI WGS metagenome assembly JAEEGJ01 (sample SAMN16246546, study PRJNA631951) | gut metagenome | biome: gut microbiome; feature: rumen; material: RS-attached | host: Bos | place: Iran: Karaj | collected 2018-10 | reverse complement strand
GCATATCCTTTCTGTACTGGTTTATGCGCCAATCAAGAAGCTCGGGGTTGCTCCTGAATGTTCTTGATTCCAGCTTTAATTCTTCAAGATTACGGTCGCCGTAAAGCCTTATGTATTCTTTCTTTGCAGCTGCGAATTCCTCTTCGGTCATCTCATCTTTCTGAAGCGCGAGTCTCGTGATCTCAATAACGGGCTTCATGCTCTCGATGTCAGAGATCCCGCTGATATAATCGTTGATCTCGTTGTCGTCTTTTTTGTATTTCTTCTTCATCCTGGACTTAAGAAGGCCAGTGAAGATGAATGAATACATATCGTTAAGGAGCGTTACGTCCCAGCAGTCGAAAAGCTTTACCTTTACATCGTTGAACAACGCAACAAGTTTCTGAGGCGATAAAGACGGATCGAACTTTTTATAGAAATCATCATTGATCACGATAAATTTCTCATTGAGCTTTTTCATGTTCTTCGGAACCGCGCAGAGCTCATACACTGAATTGAAATATGTTCCGATACGCGTGAAGAATCCGACCTTTACATCGTCTTCGTTATAGGTCTTATTTCTGACGCCCATCATCTCCTGCCAGACAGGTATTATCTTCTTGCTCATCGGCAGGAATTTGATTACCGTATACCAGTTGCTGATCTTATAGTAAACGCGTCCGTTAACATGTCCTGTCATGTTGAGGAAAACGTCTTCGTGCTTATTTAATTCTTTGTCGTTTTTAAGTACTCTTCTGCAAACGCCTTTAAATACCCCGCTGTAAACCAGATCGACAAACGAAGTTGTAAGAGGCGATGAAATACCCGGATAGCTTTCAACGATATTGCTGTTATCCATGATGAGCGGATCAGAAGTCTTAAGCGTTGTGATCGGTCGCACCTGAAGGATATAAATTGCGCCATTCTTAACAGCAAATTCGATATCAAGATATTCGCCGAAAATGGTCTTCATGCTATTGGAGATTCCGATCAACTCTTCGATCTTGTCCTGATCTAGAAGGTCTTCTTTTCCTTCGAAATAACAGATCCTGTCAGTGAGGTTATAGTAGTAAGATGTTGTATCAACTTTTGAGGACACGATGCCTTCGCCAAGGCCTCTTCCGACTGTTATGACACTCTCATTCAGGATGCCCTGCGGGTTGGCTGTAAAGAGAACTCCTGCGATATCAGAATCGATCATATCCTGGACGATGATGTTCATCTTTATGTCGGAAATATCGGTGCCGTTCTTTTCGCAATATGCTTTTACGCCGTCGCTGTTAAGGGATGAGATGATCTCTTTTATCTTGTCCTTCACGTTTTCGCGTGAGACATTAAGGCATGTATCAAACTGCCCTGCAAAGCTCTGGAATTCGCCGTCTTCAACATTAGCCGAACTTCTTACGGAAAAGAGGTTTCCCGAAGAAGGCATATCAAACTGAAGGTCATCTTTGACAGCATCTTCATAAGGCACAACAGTAAATGCCGGAACATTAAATCCGTTGTCACGAAGCTTTATAAGATTGTCGATCTTAGAGCCGTACATTTCAGATCTTTCCGAATATTATGAAGCAGACGATAGTTAAGAGCATCGTCGATTCCTGCAGATAAGTGTAGAGCTCGACTTTCTCTACCAGGACGAACTTTTCGGGGTTCTTAATGAACTGGATGAACTTCCAGGTCATCCAGGAAACAAGAAGGAAGAGAACGCCTACCGAGATCTTGTTGAGGTTCCATACGAGGATGAAGTTCGTGATGATGTCTAAGATCGTGAGGATCAGTACGAACTTCGTGGAATCCTTGTAGCCGAACAGTTTTGAATATGTTGTGTATTCTGTCTCGTCCTTGGGAGCCCTGATCTTTCTTGAGACCTCCCAGATAAGTGCCGGGAAATAGAGTGTCCACAATGCCATTATGTTGGTCAGCGTGAATGCAGGAAGATTATATTTCTGGATCGTAAATGCAATGATGTAAAGGTTGATGAATGCCTGTACAGGATTATGCGTAATGAGCGCCAGAGGAAGGCTCGGCTGGATCTTCTTTTTCTTGAAGAACCATTTGCTCATCAGATATCCGTAGATGTAAAGGATAACGAAGAATATTATGTTCTCGCGCATGAAGATGATGTTCAGAGCAATGGCTATCACCTGAACTATTACGCATGCTACCATGACATCTTTTTTGAATACTCTTCCACTCGGAAGGGGCCTTTCGGGGAAAAGCTTTTTATCTGTCTCGAAATCCTTTAAGTCGTCAGCAATACGAAGCCACAGCAAAAATGCAAAAACTGTAAATGCGCCTGTTGCTTCGGCAGGTCCCAAATGAACTTCTTTCCAGGTTACACCCATGTTAAGAAGGATGATGAAATGGATTTCCAGGAAAAGGATAATACCCAAAATTATTCGCGGTATTATCGGATAACGCTCTTTGAAGTAAACATGAAGTCTCTTGATCATAAAGCTCTGCCTATCCTCTCTCCTAATCTGACTTTTGTCTCTATTCCTGATTCGCTCTGTTCCAGAATATCTTTGTCGATCTTTACGTTATTTATGAGGATTACTATCGTCGACCCTCCCGGTTCGAAATAGCCTTTCTCCTGTCCTTTATCGAAAACATCTTTTCCGTTATCTACAATTCTTCCTACGAGCATCGCGCCGACTTCGATATATGCTATGGTGCCGAAATTCTCAGTCTTAAGCATGTTCACCTGCCTCGTGTTTTCCACATAGATCTTGTGATTTTTCGAAACCGGGCTTACAGTGTGGAGCTTGCCCTTTATCATTCTTCTCGAGATAATGCATCCCCTATCCGGGTAACTGAATCTGTGATAATCATCTACGGTCAGCCTGAATACAAGTGCATATCCTTTTTTGAAAATGCCTGCGTCCCGTTCTTCTCCCAAGATCTCAGATACGGTATATCCTCTGCCCTTTATATACATGTTTGTCTTATCGTCTATCTCATATACGAGGAGCTTTGAATCACAGGGCGCTATGAGCGCATCCTTTTCCATATCGACAGGACGCTTTCCGGGCTTAAGTTCTCTTATGAAAAACTCATTGAACGACTGGTAATCCTTGTCTATGTAATCGCTCATGTCGATCTTGTTTTCAGCTATAAATCCGGGGATCTTTTTGACAGAACTCTTTTTCGCATTTTTCGACGCATAGATATTAGACACGAAAGGCGATACTGCAATTCCTAAAAAGATCCTTCCGACAGGATTGTTATACAGGAAATCCAGTTTTCCTGCTCCGAACTGCTCTATCTCTTCATAAGAGTCTGTCTTACGGTCGTAGATCTTCATAGGTTTCAAATAACAACAAGATAAATAACGAGCATTGCGATTGCTAAAACACCGAATATTCCGTACCAGATGCCCTTGGGTTTGATGACCTTGATCTTCAGGATCTCGAGGATTGATACAATGACGATTCCTGCTGTGAATACGGGAACGAAAATCTTATCTTCCAAAGGAAGCCTCAAAAGATAAAGTAGCGGGAAGATGAGCGCAACATAAGTTACAGGAAGACCTGTATAATACTTGACCGCTTTTTCGCTGTCTGCAGTATCGATATTAAAGTAAGCAAGTCTTGCAACTCCTACGAGTGCGAAGAGCATGCAGATAACGATATCCCAAATGTGAGTAAGTCCGATGTTGACGAAGATGCAGATAGGAAGCGCGATGAAGCTTACGACATCGACCAGGGAATCAAGTTCGATTCCGAACATCTTCTCTTCTTCAGTTCTCTTGCATCTTCTGGCGACCATGCCGTCGAAAAGATCACATACGCCAGCAACCATTAAGCAGCAGAACGCGTAATTGATCTTCTCCTGAGTAAATGCCAGAAAGATTCCCAAGACTGCAATAAGCAGTCCTGCATAAGTTAAGATTACTGACTTATTCCACTTGCCGATGATCATTGTTAAGATCCTCCGTTAATGGTTACAACTCCCGTGCTTCCGTCGATCGTGATCTGCTGTCCGTCAGAGATCTTACTCATCGCATCCTTGCAGCAGACGATCGCGGGGATTCCGTATTCTCTGGATACGATCGCTGCATGGCACAGGATTCCGCCATACTCTGTAACGATGCCTGACAGGATCGCAAACTTAGGTGTCCATCCGGTATCAGTAAATCTCGTTACGAGGATATCGCCTTCCTGAAGCCTGTCGATCTGCGTGAAATCTTCAATGACTCTTGCAGTTCCCGTGATCTTTCCGTTGTTGGCTCCAAGGCCTCTTATGGAATTAGCGTTTGCTGCTTCGGAGACCACATGGAAGTTATGTCCGATCTCATTATCGCTAATGTAGTTCCTATAAGCATTATAGTAAAACTTGTTTCTTCTGATTAAGTCATTGAGGTCTTCTTTTGTCTTATTACCGTCAATGTAATCCCAGAGATTTCCGACCTTTAAGAACCATACGTCGTCAACCTTTTCGAGCACGCCGTCAGAGACTAACTTCTTCGCATACTCTATCGTATACATACGGAGCATATAGTAGAATCTCGTGGAAACGTCTCGGAACTCCTCACGCCACCAGAGCATCTTACGCATGTTGGAGACCTTATCTGCAATCTTTTTATACTTGCCTGCAGAAACATTTTTCTTCAGGTTATCCAGGATCTCTGTATAGACTGCAACGCCTCTCTCCTTATCCTTCTCAGGAGCATAAGAGTCGTCCAGAAGCGCCATGTCCTTGACCATGGAGATCATGACATGAGGCTCTTCGTAATAGCAGGGATATGTGATATCGAGTTCCTTGTCTGAGTGATAGCCGTAATCGTCGATAAGTTTTTTAACGAGCGGGAGCTCGAACTTGCCAGTGTCAAGATCCTTGGCGATCTCAACCGCTTCGGTGTCTTTCCAGTACTGTGCGGTATCTTCATTGCTTCTTATCTTTCTTGTGATATCCCACATGTCGTAGAAAGGAAGGAGATGCGAGATGTTATCGATGCTAGCTAAGAGCGATAAATACTCGCTCTCGGAAACATACTTCAAAAGGCTGTCCTTATAAAGTGACTGATGGATAGTGTTGATGAAGATCTGATGGAAATATGTTGTCTCGGATCTTAAATATGTCTCGTGAGTGATCCTGAAAAATTCCTTTGTGATATCTTCGATAGTTCCCTCATCAAGGTGCTTCTTGTAATCGTAGTAGAGGTCTAAGAGCTCCTGCTTGTAGCGCTCGGAATTCTTCTTTCTGTCATTTAAGACTTTGGTCTGCTCGATTATGATTGGGATCATGTGGAAAAGAACCTTTGGTGTTGCACCTGTAACTTTTCCGTCGCCTTCGTAATCACCTACGATTCCGTATTCGTTATCGAACTCTCTTTCCTTGTAACCTACGATCTGTTCCATCGTCTTCTTTACAGCGGAAAGATTCCAGTAACATCTGCCGTAATACATCTCGCCGAGTTTTTTGGGAAGCTGCTCATCTTTTAAGATCTTAGTGCTTACGATAAATACTCTGAGCGAATATTCCCAGATATATTCGTAAAGGCTCCACATGTAAGGCGTGCAGACTGTAGCAGATACGCCGCCGTCCTTAAAGTCAGCCGTGGTCCATACATCATTGATTCCGGAATAATTAAGCTTCGTGATCCTTCTTGACTGGAGAATAAAGAGCTCATCATCCTTTATCGCAAATTCGATATCGCAGGGATATCCGAACTGCTGCTGGATGCTTGCAAATACCTTTGCGTATTCTTCGACTTTCGCTTCAGAGATAAGTTTGTTATCTGCTTTCCTGTCAGTCTCTTTATTGTCGTACCAGTTGTAGTGGTACTGCTCAGGCACAGTCTTGCCGCTTACGATGTCTTCGCCAAGGCCCTCTGACACTTCGATGAGCATCGTCTTGTCGTTGCCCGTAACGGGATCGATCGTAAAGCAGATGCCGCTCTTATCAGATGCTACCATTTCCTGAACTACTACAGACATCTTAAGATCTTTAAGATCGATCTTACGGTTAACAAGATAGCTCAAGATGATCTCAGAAAACATCGACCTGTAGCAGTCGATAACTCTTGCTTCAACGTCTTCAGGCTTTGTGTTAAGGAATGTCTGATACTGTCCCGCAAAAGAGAACTCATCCAAGTCTTCCTTGGTGCCGCTGCTTCGCACGGCATAGAGCTTACCGGATCTGACGATCGACTTGATCTCATCTGCAGTTTTTTCCGGAAGCTTTATCTTATTGAACAGCTCATTTAAACCATTGGATGTTTCTTTGATGTTGTCTTTGTTGAGGTTTTCGAGCGCCTGGGAAATGATCTCTTCTGCTTTGCCTCTTACAGTCTCATCGTATGTGTCGCTGTCAAGAACAAAACCGTCCGGAACATTGAATCCGTTCTGCTTCATGAGCAAAAGGAATTTGCCCTTGTTTCCGAGCTTACCGTTTTCCTGTTCCCTGCTGCTTAATCTTACTAACATAAATTTGGATTTCCTTAAAACATATTTTTACGGAGGTGCATGAAATAGAGCATCATGTTCAAGAGAAGATGCGTACCTGCACCAACGAGTACATACAAAAGATAAAGTCCTATTCCGAGCGGATAGAAGAACCACACCACGAGTGCCACACCGAAAACCGAATCAGCCTGATCCAAGAAAATGAAGAACACTTTCCAGAAGCCGCTTATTGATTTACCGGGAGTAATATCGAGCCTTCTTTTAAGAAAGCTGTTAGGGAGCTCGAAAAGAGAATAGCCGAGTCCCAAAAGGACACCGATAAGAAGATTAAAAGGAATGGTGTTCTCGTGATACTGGTAAAAGAAGTTCAGATCATGAAGAGTCTTGCCCTGACAAGCAAATCCCCACAATACCGAAAAGAGCGTATTAAAAAGGATATATCCGAGCATGCCTTTCCAGGTCTTGTTATCACCGAAAAGCCTCTTGCCGTCAAAGAAATTCTTACCGAAATCAATTGGCTTAGCTATCGCCTTTAAGATAGGCAGCTTGCACCATAACATTACGAAGATACCCGCCAACACCGTTGGTATCAGGGTAACATACATCATCCCTATAGTTCTAAGCATAACTTCCTCCACTGATATCGTACCACAACGAACATGAAGCACCAAATTATAATAAATATATTAGTCCTCGGTCCGCTGCCTGCTCCGGGTGGCAGTCCAGGTATTTTGGGAATCGCCGGCTACTATTCCGCATTTGATCTCAAGCAGATCCTTGCAATCATTTTTCTTGATAATGAGGCAGATATCATCCGCCAGTTTTTTCGCCGGTTCCTCATCAATGTAATCATCAGACATTAAATTCATATACACGTGTGTATTGGCGGTAATGTACTCATCAGAACTGCTGTATTTCAAGCCGTTATCCTTCATCAGTTCATTTATCTCATCACGGGAAAGGTCCATAACATGCCTGATATAGACCTCATCGAAGTCGGAACTTATAACCTCATAGGAATGTTCGGATGACACATCGGCATATTCTGATTCCATTCCTGAAGTAACACTGTATTCGATACCGCTTTCTAAATCTCTCAGATATACAGTACGGGATAAACCTCCGATACCTTCCTCGCGAATATATTTACATTCTCCATAATTCTCTTCCGCAAAACGGATCAGACCGTACCTGCCTGACGGGCTGTCTTTAAGTACATACGAATGAACAATTTGTGATACGGCAACAGACAATACTGTTACCACTATAAAGCTGATACACACCCACACGGGAACTGTTGCGCACGCACATTCTCTGCCCTTGACTTTGGAAATGATCTTCAACACAAATGCAGCAAGCAGGAAAACGGCAACGAGATACACTATCACACTAATGATGATTTTTATAAAGCCTAATTTCACTTCACCCGGTATCCATATCAGTGAAATTATGCACAGTTCTAATAACATCACAGTAATTGTGAAAAAGCCTAATGAAAGGAAGCAAATCTTTCCCGCACTCTTTTTCCTTGCAGCAATATCGATCTGCGGTTTTGGAGGCACCATGCCTTCCGGCTGCACCGGAGCGTAAAAGTTTGTTTGATTATCCATATTCAGTACCTCCTATTATGGCGGTATCAAATGTTAAGCCTTCCCTGTCTTCCTAGCCGCATAATACGATTAATTGCTTTGATAATCAAACCATTTTTGGGCAAACGTGTGGCAAATGGGCGTTTGAGGGTTCAAAAGCTTGGGATTTTTCTCAGCTATAGCTGCCCGTTTTGCAGCTCAAAACAACCATGCTTAAGAATCGTGCAAAAATACGGCGACACCCAAAGAACTGCCAGACTTTTTACCGTTTATCATTACATAATCGTGCAAAAGTCGGGCAGTGCCAGATTATCTGCCGGACTTTTTATCGTACGGCATTCAATACGGCTGCTGCCACATCGTTTGCCGTATTTCAGGGCCAAAACAGCGTAAAATACGGCATTCAATACGGCGGCTACCGCATCAGTTGCCGTACTTTAGGGTCAAAACAGCGTAAAATACGGCATTCAATACGGCGGCTGCCGCATCAGCTGCCGTGATTTAGAGCTTTTTCCGGGAAAAATATGGCATTCAATACGGCGGCTGCCACATCGGTTGCCGTATTTTTAAGGTTTAGTCTCTTACGATTATTCCGCCGCCTACTACACAGCCGTTCTCATCGTAGAATACGGAAGACTGTCCGGGCGATACGCCCTTTACGGGCTCATCAAGAACGATCTTTACCTTGCCGCCGCCTAAAGATTCAACGGTCGCGGGGCGCTCGGTCTGATGGTATCTGGCCTTTGCAAAACAGCGGATCTTATCGCCTTCAGCAGGCTCGGGAACACTCTGGAAATTAACGTTGCGGCAGAAGAATGTATCGACCAGAAGGTCATCTTCTGTACCAAGAACGACAGTATTATTCTCAGGGCAGATCTTGACGACAAAAGCAGGAACGCCGAGTGCGATCCCTAAGCCTTTGCGCTGGCCGACAGTGTACTGGTGAATGCCCTTGTGCTTTCCCAAAATATTGCCGTTCATGTCGACAAAATCGCCTTCGCCGGGCAGCGTCCTGTCAGTATGCTCGCCAATAAAGTCGGTATAGCGGCCTTCAGTAACAAAGCAGATCTCCTGCGATTCAGCTTTGTGCGCACAAGGAAGACCAGCCTCTTCGGCGATCTTACGCACCTCATCTTTGGTGTACTTGCCGAGCGGCATAAGGGTTCGCGCGAGCTGCTCCTGCGTGAGCTTATAGAGCATATATGTCTGGTCCTTGCCGATGTGCGTGGCCTTGCGGACAGCGTATCTGCCGTTCGGAAGCTTATCGATGTATGCGTAGTGGCCTGTGGCAACATACTCCGCACCGAAGATATCAGCGAGCTCCATGAGCTTTGCCCACTTAACATAGCGGTTGCACTCGATGCACGGATTGGGCGTGAGGCCCTCAAGATATGCGTCAACAAAGGGATTTACAACGTTTTCTTTGAAAAGAGAGGTGCAGTTATGCGGATGGTATTTGATATCCAGGATCTCGCAGATGCGCCTTGCCTCATCGATCTCGCAGCATCTGCTGTCGCCGTCTTCGTCAGAGCCCCAGACACGGAGCGTTACGCCAATGACTTCATAGCCCTGCTGCTTCAAAAGATATGCAGCAACAGCGCTGTCTACGCCACCTGACATTCCGACAATAACTTTGGTCACTTTAATTACTCTCTTTAAGGTTTATTTTCGCCTGATATTGTTTCACATTTGGAGAATAAGAGCAATCGCGAAAAAGAGGCCGCCCGCAGGCAGCCTCCTTAAAACTCTTATTTCTTCTTAACCGGTATCCAGATTGCGCTCTTGTAATCTGCCGCAGCAGGATCACCGTCGGCATACCACTCGACATTTGCGTTGCCGGAGAGCTCGAAGTCGGGATTGCCGGGAAGCCACTCTGTGAAGATCTTTGTGTTGATCGACTGAAGAGCGCCGGGGCACGGACCGGTGATATCAAATACCGCCCAGTCGCCTACAGGGAACTCATAGATCTCCATGCCGAGTGGCACCTCGCCGCCCATGTATTCGCCGGCGATAAGATATCTGAACTTCGTGGATCCGATGTCGTCGATGCAGATGCCGAACTCGCCGATGCGGTTGTCCAGAACTGCCTTCTCGTACTCGTTTGAGGGCTCCTTGCCTGCCTCGACATTTGAGAGGTACTTTTCTACCATCTCGCCCCAGAACTTCGGAATCTCAGTATAAGAAGTCTCGCTGTCGAAGATCTTCTGAAAACCTATTACCTTGAGCCCATCTTTGCGTGTGATCTTATAATCCATTTTGTCTCCTCCTTGAACAGTTATATTGATCTTTACGGGAAGGAACTGATTGAACGGCGCGCCTGAGCGGACCTGCGAAGGTGTTGCTCCGTGGAAGCGTGAAAATGCCTTGGTAAAGCTCTCGGGTGTCTCATAGCAATAGCGGTAAGCGATGTCGATTATAGGATCTTCCGTGCTTCTCAGGTCGATCGCTGCCTGGTACAGCCTGCGGTTTCTGATGTATTCGCCGACGTTATATCCCGTCATGAACGAGAAGCCGCGCTGCAGAAAGATCGGTGAGATAAAAACCTTGCCGGCAACATCCTGTACACTGATGTCTTCTTCAAGATTGTTCTCGATAAAATCTATCGCTGCTCTGATGCCTGTGAGCCATTCCACGTGTCCGTTCCTCCTTCCTTTGATGCTGTCAGTATAACTTCAGGAAGATTTCCTCTCCTGTCATTTCCGAAACGATTTTGTCCGTGCCTATTTCAACTTGATTTTAAAGCACAGAGGTTTGTCAGATAGCGGTGCTGTATCTGTCGTGATCTTAAGTCCGTCCCCGGTGTTCGAAAAGCTTACGGCCTTATTTCCGCCAAGCACTTCAACGCTTTCCACTTCATGATCTTTCAAAGATCTGATGCAAAAATCTGCGCACGAAGGCTTCATGCAGAAAGCGTAGAGATATCCTTCCTTGCATGTAAAACGGTAATCTGAAGAAGTAAACTCTTTCTCATCGTTATCCATAAAAGATCCGGCTACATTATTCACTTCGCCTTCGCCGAAGACCTTCCACGGAGTTGCACCGTAAATGCCTTCACCATTTACCTTGATCCATGCGCCGATTTCCTTAAGAACGGCAGTCTCTTCATCAGTGATCGTTCCGTCAGGCTTGGGACCAACGTTAAGGAGCAGCATTCCGTTTTTGCTGACGATATCGACAAGGTCGCAGATGATCTGTCTTGAAGGCTTGAATTCATTGTCTTTGATGTAACCCCAAGACATTCTTCCGATCGCAGTATCCGTCTGCCACGGCGAAGGTGCGATGCCGGTAAGAGCGCCGCGCTCAACATCGTAGGTGGCGACATCACGAGGCATCGAATCGTGTTTGAAATTGATCGTAACTTCCTTGCCCCATTCATCTGCGCGGTTATAGTAGTAAGCGCAAACCTTCTTAAGATAAGGCTTAAAAGCATTATTCTGTATCCATGAATCAAAGTAGAGGATCGAAGGCATTAATCGGTCGATCATCTCGCATGTGCGGACGAGCCAGTCGTCAAGGAAATCCTTGTCAGGCGGGCATGCATCGACATCATCTATCGTCTTGAAAACTTCAACATCAGACAACTCAGGACAAAGATAAGCAGGGCCGTAGAAATCGCTGTAAGCTTCATCGTTTACATCACAGTCTATGGTCCTTCCCATGTTCATGAAGAAGTAATGTTCCGCCCTGTGATTTGATGCACAGAATTCAAGACCGTGTTCTTCACATGCACGCTTAATCTCCCAAGCAACGTCCCTGCAGGGGCCCATTTTCGCGGCATTCCAACGGTTAAAAGAAGTCTCGTACATAGCAAAGCCGTCGTGATGTTCGCACACGGGCATGACAAATTTTGCGCCTGCTTCGGCAAACAGTTCGACCCATTTATCAGCGTCGAAATTCTCGCCCTTAAACATCGGAATGAAGTCTTTATATCCGAACTCGGACGGGTCGCCGAAATTCTTCTTATGGTATTCGTATTCGCGCGAACCGGGATTGTACATCCACCTGGGATACCATTCGCACGCATAAGCGGGAACGCTGTAGATCCCCCAGTGAATGAAGATTCCGAACTTTCCTTCGTAATACCATGAAGGGAGTTTATGTCCGGCTAAAGATGACCAGTCATCCTTGTATCTGCCGGTGGCAATAATACCGTCTATTAACTTGAGATAATCTGTTTTATCCATTCGGCTCATTGGCGTTTGTACGCGAGCAGCTTCCTCTGTTCACGATCGAATTCCATTTTAATCACATCGGATCTGTCGATTATTTCCGGCATGTATTTCTGCTTGGCAGGAACAGCGGATTTCCAGGCATTGTATGCCTTCCGGTTTGCATCATACTGCCAGATCAGGGAGACCAGTTTCTGGACTATGAGGAAATATCCGTTATCCAATCCCGATGAATTCTCTATTGCCTCGAATACCCTTTCATTTAGATCATCAGCGTTGACTCCGGTTCTGAATCCGGACACTTCCATCTGAGCAAAATGTGTCCATCTGCCGGCACAGAGTATGCGTCCGCAAAGGGCAATGAAGTTATGCGGATCTACAAGGAGTTCCAACACGAATCTCTGATCCGCATCTTTGAAATCACGCTTACGGAGTGCTGTCGTTGCAGCAGCAACATTTCCTTCAATAAGGAGCGAATTGCCGTAAGCGACACCGCAGGAAGTGCATTCATAAAGACGCCTTGCCGGATCAATGAGCAGCAGTCCTCCGCACTTATTGCATACATATGCCGACTGCTGCAGCGTACTTGTATCTATCTGAGTCTTATTTACTTCCCGTGTCTTTTCCGCAGCCCTCTCCTGAGGCTTGAACTTGATGAGGTCACCGCAAATGGCCATGTATTCACTCTCCAATCCGGAAAGCTTCAAAGATAAAGCACCAAGTTTTTCACGGTTTGCAAGCATCTTCTTTCTGTATGGGATCTTTTTTATGTCAGTTAAACTTCTTAAGCCAAAATACAGTACGACGGCTATCGTGATCATGCCCAGAAGTACCAGAACGGACCATCTCTCGAATTTGGTGGCTATAGCGATTATCAATGCCGCCACGATAAGGGGTGCTGCTACAACTCCGTTGCCGCCAAACGGAAGCGCAATAAGCAGGCCTAATCCCCAGATACAACCGACTATACCCTTTTCCGTCGTTTCACGGTTTTCGTCGACATCACTTATTCTTTTGAATTCACCATCGTTTTCTCTGGAAAGAAGATCACGTTCCGCTTTCGTTTCCTGGTATTCTTTCGCGGTCTTTACAAGTTCTCTGAGGGTATCAAAATAAGGTTTATCGTCTTCGAGAGCATGTGTCCGGGCATAGTCGATCCTCTTCAGCATTTCTCTAGTTTTGATAGTCTCGAGTTTGTCGTGCTTTTTCAGGCTGGCGACAGAGATGACATTACCTGCGCAAAGCACAAGGCCGTTCAATGCATGGAAATCATTAGGATCTTTTATGAGGATGTTTTCATATATTTTCGAGGCTTCGGAAAAATCCATTCTTCTAAGGCATGTTTCAGCCTGCTTGAGAAGATCATCACGGAACAGATTAAAACTGTCGATATCAGCGCCGCAGAACGGGCAGTCGAATATCTCATGTCCCTTCTCGACATTTAAGGTACCGCCGCATTGTCCGCAAGTTAAACTGACCAGTTCCGCCATGAGATACTCCCCGGAGCTTATCCTCAACCAATTCCCGATTTGATCTTACTTACATCCATTACCTGTTTTCTGTCAGGATCTTCGAAAACTTTTATCTTCTTGCCGCTCTTGGCAATGATGACGCCGTCGCCCGGCTGCACTACGGATGAGACTTCCCTGTCGACTGTATAGCTCATCAGGGTCTCATCACGGTCGTCCAAATAAATATCGAATACAAACTGATATGCAGCATTTCTTCCGTCAAGGTTTTCGCCTGATCTTGTGGAAGACAGAACGATGCCCCTTCTGATCTCTTTTATGCTCCTGAAAAATCCGTAAAAGAAATAGCCGGTAATAACGACTGCAGCACCGAATGCGCTCTGCGTAACGGCCTGATAAACGATACTATCCAGAGGCAGAAAGCAGAATCTTATAAAGTAATACAAGCATGTGATGCATGAGATCCCGAGCAGCACGACGAATAACATATTAGCCTTTATGTGCGCTTTTTTAACTCTCTTGATAACGTCCTTGTCGCTTTCTGAAACCTTGTCAAATACAAGATCTGAAACCGGAACCGACTTCTTAAGATAATCCTGATAATGATTGCTCATCTTCTACTACTCCCTATAAATTGTAATCCCCAATTGCAGTTTAAAGTTCATCAAAAACTTTGGTGTTCTTTCTCTGCTGCCATCTTAAGAAATAGCCTGCGATCATGGACGACAGCATCGTCGTAAGAATGAGCACGGTAAAGAACTCCAGACTGATGATGTTATAAGAATAAGCGACCGTCGCAAGAACAATTCCCGGGCCGCCTCTCGCGTTCATCGTTATCGCAAAATTCAGTCTGGTGCTCATCTTAAGTCCGGAGAACAGGAGCAGCACCCAGGTGCCGATAAATTCAAGTCCGAACGCGATCGCAAAGAACAACAGAAATCTCGGAACGGAGAAATCGTGTACGACATTAAGCTGTATTCCGACAAGCGCAAAATAGATCGGAATGAAAAACGAAAATGCGATATGTTCCAATGAATGCATACGCGACTTAACTGTCTCTTCAGTACCGAAGACAGCCTTGATCAGGTATCCGACAACAAAAGCTGAATACATGATGTTAATGCCGGCGATATAAAGCAGTCCGCATGTAAGAAGAAGCGCAACAAAACTGAGCGAATAAAAAGTTACGGGCTTCCACTCACTCTTGATCTGCTTGATGAATCTTGAAATCAGGGCGATCGCAACGAAGATGCCGATCGTGACCACAACGATTACGATCATCTCAACAAGTTTTATCTCGCCTGACTGTGCGATCCTCGTTGCAACATTAAGAAGTATCCACAAACACAGATCCTGGAATGTGGATACAGTCAGGACCGTGTTGGAAAACTTTGTGTTCATGATCCCCATATCAAAGAAGATCTTCGATATTACAGGGATAGAAGTGATGGCAACGCCGATCGCAAAGACAAGACAATAAGCAAGTTCGTTATTGATGCTTCCTATAAAGTGTTCTTTAAACAGTCCGAAGAAAGGAATACTTCCTGCCATAGGAAGGATTGTCGCACCGATGAAGACAAGGCTTATCGTTTTCGCGTTCGTCTTATCGACTTTGATGTCGGTGTTGTAACCTGACAGGAACATCAGAAAAATAAGGCCCAGCTGATAGAAGATATTAAGGACTTTTCCTTCTTCGGGATATGCGAAAAATATCTGCTCCGACAAAGACGGAAGCAATAAGAATAGGCACGAACCTCCCAAGATCATGCCGCCTAAGATCTCGCCTACTACTCTCGGACCCTTGATCTTTTCCATCAGCGTTCCGAAGCAGAACGCAAACAGCAAAAGAAGGGCGAGCGCTATAAGCGTGATTATTATCTCTTTCTCAGATAGCGTTGCTAGTCTCATATCAGTGGAGTATTGCTGTTAACTTCTCGTCGCTTGTAAGGAGCGCTTTGGCTAAATCCCTGTACTTTTCTTCGTGAAGATATGTGTGACGGTGGGGCTTAATTGAAGGCGCCATGTCGATCGCTTTGCTGTAATCTTCAGCCTTCAGATCGAGCGTTGCGCAGTAATCCCAGAAACCGGTCTTCGTAAAGATAGTATCTACTCTCTTCCAGCGGTGGTCACAGATCTTGCACATGATATATGTTGCGATGCCGACCTGTACGCCGTGAAGCTGCGGGCGCTCAAGGAATGAATCCAGAGCATGTGAGATCAGGTGCTCACTTCCGGATGTCGGAGAAGAGGATCCAGCGATCTCGTTTGCGACGCCGCTCATTGCAAGTGAGTCTAAGAGTTCTTTCAAAAACAGATCTTCATCTATAGATTCAAAAGGTGTTCTGACGAATGAATTGACAGCTTTTTTCGCAACCATGAATGCGAAGTCATTAACCTCGTCGTAGCCCAGATCTTCCTCGTGCTGCCAGTCGTATGTAGAAGAGATCTTTGCGACCATATCGCCCACACCGGAATGAAGGAATCTTACAGGCGCGCTCTTGATAACGTCAGTATCAACGAGGATGCCGTAAGCCATTTTCGCAGGAAGGGATTTTCTGTGCCCTTCAACAATGAGCGATGCTGACGAACTTGAGAAGCCGTCAGACGAAGATGAAGTTGGAACGCTGATAAAAGGTATGCGCAGAACATAACCGATGTACTTTGCCGCGTCTATAACCTTTCCGCCGCCCATGCCGATAACAGCCTGGGTCTTGTTAGGAAGCTCGAAAGCGAGGTTCGTTATGTCATTGAAATCAACTGTGTCCATCTCCTGGTGGTGAAGAACCTTAACGCCTGCTTTTTCGAACGACTCGAAAACAGTATCACCGAACATCGATGTAAGTCCGTTGCCGAAGAGGATAACGACCTGTGTAAAGCCGGCATCCTTTAAATATTCACCGATATTGGCTGTAACACCTCTCTCGATCTTAAGGATAGGGGGAATGGATATCTCGTCTTTTGGCATAAATCATGTCCTCACTTTCTTAGCCGATTACTTCAGGAACAACCTTTGTAAGCT
>JAEEGJ010016887.1_pt1 | contig 16637 bp, 19 predicted proteins | sample 8958761 | NCBI WGS metagenome assembly JAEEGJ01 (sample SAMN16246546, study PRJNA631951) | gut metagenome | biome: gut microbiome; feature: rumen; material: RS-attached | host: Bos | place: Iran: Karaj | collected 2018-10 | reverse complement strand
AGAATTGACTCTACTATTTAAATCAACGCGGTATCCTGGTAAAGTATCAGCTTTTCCAGTGTATAAACTCATTAATGAATTATATGCTTCATAATAAGTTTCATCTTTATCAATAGCAAATACTAAATATTCTGGATAAACTTGTTCAAGTAGATTACTCATCATAATTGTCGAATAATCAAATGATATTGTTTTAGTATCATCAGTAGTTTTCTTATTTCTTGCTTTTGCTACGAAATATGTAATTCCATAGAATAATAAGAAGATTACTACTAAAACAACTATAATTTTAATTAAATTAGTGATTTCACTATTTTCAATTAATTTGCTTTCTTCTTTTGGTTCTTTTTTAGTTACTTTCTTTTCTTCTTTAACAGGAGTTTTTTCAACTTCCTTAGCAGAAAGTTTTTTTACTTTTTCTTCCTTAACAGGAGTTTCTACTTTTACTTCTTTTACTACTTTTTTAGGTGCGGCTTTTTTTGCACTAGATTTAGTAGTTTTTTTAGTACTAGTTTTAGCTGGTGCTTTTTTAGTACTTACTTTTGAAGTAGTTTTTTTAGTTGCTGCAGATGTACTTTTTTTAGCAGCTGTAGTTTTCTTTTTTGTTTCTTCCTTCATGCTATCACCCAAGATAATTATAGCACATTCCTTTGAAAAATAAAAAGAAATCGCTTATTTTCACAAAAAAACCTTCAAAATGAAGGTTTATTTCATAACTGTTACTGTTATCTTCTTAGTTTTAGATAAGTAATCTACTCTTGAATCAGATTTTTCAATTTGTACTTCAACATCATGTGTTCCTGAATCAAGTCCAGTTAAATCAATGTATGCAATAATGTCATCAGAGTTTATTCCTTGAATTACTGATGCAACGCCTGATAAGCTTACTGTTACTACCGTATTAGATTCACTTGCAGCAGTTACTGAGCATCCTTGACATACATTCTTAGTAATAACTTTAACTCCTGTTACGTCTCTTTCAGATGCAGTACCAAGTTCAACTTTAAGTGTTAAATTATTTACTGACATATAAGATACACCTACAGGTTTAGTTAAATCTATTTTATATTCTTTATTTTCTTTTAAACCATTAACATCTACATCAACTGGAATACTATTTAAATTATCAAGTACTGATTGAGGACCATATACTGTAACTTTAGTAGTATCTGTTGATAATAAACTAATAGCTTTACCAAAGGCAACTGATCCAGTTGGATTAATCTTAATTGGAACTTCTTTACTTGGAGATGCAATAGTTGTTTTAACATCTACTACGTTAGGTACTATTTCAACATCTACAACATTACCATTTGAGTCATATGCTTTAATAGGAACATCTTTAACTACAAATGTACCTACTGATTGATCAACTATACTATTAACATCAAGTAATGCTTTAACCATTGCTACTTGATTAAGTTTTTCTTCTGAACCTTTAACAATAACTTTATCACTATCAATAGATGTATTTGTAATAATTAATTTAGAATCTAAATCCTGTTCATTTAAAATATCCACTGTAAGTCTTTTTGTTTGAGATACTTTTTCATGAATAATGATTGTTGCAGCAGATGGGTTAACCATATAATCTAGATCTATTAAAGATTGATTATATTTTATATTAACTTTATGTTGTCCTGGTTTTAATCCAGTTAAATCTACTGTTACATCATATGTAGACATTTGCTTAGCTATAAAAAGGTCAGTCTTACTACCAACTAATGTAATATCTACAGATTCTGGTAATCCTTCAATAACATATGCTTCCTCATTGTAAATAGCTCTTACTGGAAGTGATCTTAACACTTCGGCACTATTTTTGGAAAATGTTACTATTTTTTGATCTATTACAACAAATGTAATAATAGCAAGTGCTAAAGATATAAATAATAAGGTATTTCTCTTGGACAACCAATTTTCAAAAACACTACTTTGTCCACCAACTCTACCAGTTATTTTAAGTACTAACTTAGTAATTGGAAGTATTATTTTTTTATCAATGAATCGCCAAATAGATAAGAAAAAGTCCCTAATTGCTTTGAATATTTTCTTCATCATTAGCCTCCTCATCATCATCTTCTATATAATCTTTTTTAGGTCTTAATTCTTCAAGAATCATTAATTTGAATTCATCAAGAGTTAAGTTGTAATATAATTCTCCACCCATAGCAATTGATATACGACCTGTTTCTTCTGAAACTATTAAAGAAATACAGTCCATTTCTTCAGATATACCAAGCGCAGCGCGGTGACGAGTACCTAATCTTTTACTAATTTTTAAACTATCACTTGTAGGGAATACTGCTCCAGCACTAGTAATTTTATCTCCTTGAATAATAACACCACCATCATGAAGTGGATTATTAGGGAAGAATATTGATATTAATAAATCAGATGTTATATCAGCATAAATCTTTTTAGATCTTTCAATATAATCTTGTAAACTGTTATCTCTTTCAATAACAATTAATGCTCCTATACGCATCTTTTTCATATAATCAACAGCATTTACTATTTCATATACAACCTTTTCTCTTTCGTCAACTGTAAGAACTTTATGTCTTCCTAGAAGTTGACTCCTACCTAATTGTTCAAGTACATTTCTAATTTCTGGTTGGAATATGATAATAATTGCTAGGAATCCCCACTCTATTACATAGTCCATTATAAAACTAATAGTAACTAAATCTAAGAAGTCACTAAGTAGTTTTAAAACTACAACTATAAATATCCCTTTAAATAAAAGAGCCATCTTAACATTTTTTCTAAGGTTCTTTAATATATAATATAAAACTAACCAAACTAGTAATATATCTACAAAGTTTTTAACAAATTCAATTACAGAATCAATTGTCATAATCTTCCTCCATATTCTTAATTTATTATAACATAACTAGAGCATAAAAAAAACTCATAAATGAGTTTTAAAATTTCCAAATGTCATCTTCTTCAGATACTGGATTTTGTTCAAAAGAACCAACCTCTTCATTTTTAAGGTTTTCTGATATCTCATCTAATGATTTATTAGCACTTGATGGATCGTTAAGTTCTTTGTCAAGTATATCACCTGCGTTATCAGGAATGATAACTGGTTGTTCATTTTCACTATGATATACATTTAACTCTTCTGGTGAAGGTTCAACATTTAGTGAGAATGATTCGTTTTCAGGTTGTACTGGTGTTTCTACATGAGCATCATCAGGTATCACTACTGGTGTTTCTACAGGTACTTCGGTTTGTTGTTCAGCAGGCATTTCTACTGGCTGCATAACATCTTCAATAGTTACAGTTGGTTCAGCTTGTACTACTGGTTCTACAGGAGTATCTAATTGAACAGGTTGAGCGTTTTCAACTGGAGTTTCTACTGGAGCTTCGGCAGGCATCTCAGGTTGTAATGGTTCTTCATAAACTGGTACTACTGGAGCTGGCTCTTCATATACTGGAGTAACTTCTACTGGAGCTACCTCAGGATTATTTTCCATAACTGGTGTTTGAGCTGCTGCAGGTTCAACTACTGGTACCTCAGCTGGAGCTACCACTGGTTCCATACTTGGAACATCATTAACCGGCATAGCAGGTACTTCAGGTGATGGTATATCACTAGGTACTACTGGAGCTGGTTCTAGTGCTGGCGCAGGAGCTAGCACATCTTCTACTGGAGCTACTGGACTAGCAGGTGCTGCAGGAGCTGGAGCAGTTAAATCTATAGTTGCAGGAGCATTATTTGCTTCTGCTAAAGTTATATTATTTAATAAGTCGTTAATTCTTTGTTTTTCTTCCTTAGGTTCAGCAGGAGTTGGTACCTCAGGAACTTTTTCTGCGACTGGTTGTACTTTTTCTTCTTTTATAGTTGGTTTCTTTTCTTTAGGCTCTTTATTCATGTTCTTACCAAAATCAGTTTTTTCAGCAAAATAACCGATTATAGTCATGATAATAACAACGCCACCGACAATAAACCACACTAAATTATCCATGACAAATCCCATTGACACCCTCCTTATTCTAATAATATATTATCACTAATAAAGCAATATTACAATATTTTTATTCTTTTTATTCACTTAGATAATTTTCTCCCTTAAATGGTTCTGTTCTAAGTAGGCCATTATAGTCTTGTTGACGAAGTACTTCAAACACTCCTACTGCAACAGCATTTGATACATTTAAGGCCCTTATATGTTCATTCATTGGTATTCTCATGCAGTGTTCTAAATCATCTTTTAGTATCTCTTTTGGAATACCTGTACTTTCTTTTCCAAATATTAAATATATGTTATCTTCTTTATTACTAAAATCAAATGATGAATGTGGTTTCTTACCATATCTGGTAAAGTAATAATAAGTACCCTTATTTTTACTTTTAAAGTCTTCCCAGTTTTCATATACTGTATAATCACAGTACTCTATATAATTTACGGCTGATCTTTTAATATGTGCTTCATCTAAACTAAAACCAAGTGGTTTAATTAAATGAAGTTTAGTTCCAGTACCAGCACATGTTCTCATTATATTACCGGTATTTTGTGGTATTTCAGGCTCATATAAAACTACATTAATCATTTGTTATAAATCCATTTCTTTCTAAAAATTTTGTTACATCATTTTTATTTATAGTACTCTTATTTAAATATAACATATTAAATATCTTTCCATCTTTAAACATTATTATATTTGGATAATAAATTTTCTTAAGAGATTCTATATTATTTCCTAAATAATTACTAAGTAGTAAACTCATTACACTTTCATTTACTTCTTTAGAAATATCTATATAGATAAAGTTATCTCCTAAATTATAATTAACAATTATTTTCTTAAATTGTTTTTCGAAAGGTTTAACTAGTGAATCTTTTGATGAAGAGATATATACAAGTATATCAGGGTTTTCTGAAAGAACATTTGATAAGCTATCAATATTAATTTCAGAAGTTACTTCAGATATTACAGAGTGATCATTATAATAATCACGTATAGTGTTATACCAGCTTGCCAAATATAAACAAACTCCTATAGTAGCTACTGTAATTAAAGCATATATTAAATAATTCTTTCTAGGTATATTCTTCTTCATTTTATACCACCATACTTTCTATAATAATTTTAACATATTTAAAATATATAATCTACTACAAAAATAAAATATGATAGTTAGAAACTATCATATTTATCTTCTATTTCTTCAAGTTTTACTACTGGTAAAACTATATTATCAGACTGAGCTATATCAGCATGTTTTTCTCTAAATGTATTTAATTCTTTAATAATACTATCTGGATATATTCTCTTACTATTTTTAATAGCGTTATATACATCTAGTATATCTACTTCTCTTTTATTTTGAATTAAAGCATTTGAGAAAGCTTGAGTAAGTACTGATAATGATACATCAGGATACATTGCTGCTAAACCATATACTCTTTTAAATTCACTTGTAGCTTCAACTATAGATCTGACTAATCTTTCTACTACATAATCATTATATTTAAATTTAGCTCCTGTTTGTTTAGATATTTTTGGAATAGTACCCATTAATATCTTAACAGTTGTATCTTGATCTGGTTCAACTACTTCAATACGATCAAATCTACGTAAGAAAGCTCTATCTTTTACAACATAAGTATTATATTCTTGAGTAGTAGTAGCACCTATTGCTTTAACACTACCTCTATCTAGAGCAGGTTTTAAAATATTAGCAAGATCCATAGGACCATCTCCACTTGCTCCAATAAGTGTATGAATTTCATCAATAAATACTATTGTTTTAGGTAACTTAGTTAGTTCATCAACAAATGCTGTTACAATTAGTTCTTCTTTTCCATTACGATTCATCTTTCCTAAAAGTGATGTTGAATTAATTTTAATAATTCTATATCCTTTTAAAGCATCAGGAACCATATTTCTTTGGATTAAATAAGCAAGTCCTTCTACGATAGCAGTCTTACCTATACCAGCATGACCTACTAATAAAGCAGACTTTTCAGGTGTTAATAACACTATTAGCATCTTTTTAATTTCTTCTTCTCTAGCTATTGCTGGATTAGTAACATAATCCTTTATTGTTAAATCTTCTCCATAAGTAGCAAGTATACTTGTACTACCATCAGGAAGTACTGATGGTAATTTTTCAGGTTTAAAAATAGTACCACTTACTTCTTCTTTTTGAGGTACAGGGTTTTCAAGCTCTTCTCCAGTTATTAACTCAATATCATTTTTAACTGGTTCTTCATCAAATGAGATAATTTCAGGTTGATTATCCATTGTACTCCTCCTATTCTTTTATATAACCATATTTTATAAATAATTCTTTAAGTTCATTAGAATTTCTAGATCCTACTTCTTTTCCTACAACTCTTTCTGAAGCATCTTCAGTACCTTCCCTAACAAATACTGTTGTTGGAGTTCCACTAAAAGCAAATCTTGCTTTAATATATGCGATTTCTTCATCAGATAATTTAGAAACATCTATATAGTTTACTAATACATGATATTTAGGAATAGCAACATTTAAATATTCTTTGTACATCTTACAGTGTGTACAATCTTCTTGTCCTATAAATAAAATAAACTTTTCATTACTTTCAACTAATTTTTTAAGTTCTTTAAAATCTATTTCTTTATATGTATTAATAGTAGTAACTTTGTTATAAATAAAAAATGCTGAAAAACCAACTATAAGAATAATTGCAATTGTAGATATTATTTTGTTTTTCATTTCTATCACCATGTTAATTATACAATAAAATCCCTTTTAAAAAAAGAGATTTCACTAATTATTATATGTAAATTTTAATTATTTAATTATTTTTAATATTTTATAACAAATAATATTTAATTAAATAGTAATATTTTAGAAAGATATGCTAAATTATACATATTTTTACACACTATTATGTAAAGGTTTATAAACCAAGAATAATAGTAGCAAATTTAAAGTAAGTAAATAGTGATATGGCATCTACTAAAGTAGTAATAAATGGACTAGCCATTACTGCTGGGTCAAACCCTATTTTCTTTGCTCCTATAGGAAGAAGTGATCCTATCATTTTAGCAAAGCATATTGTTACTACAAGAGATAGACATACTACAAAAGCAATAGATGTAGATACTTTATCTATAACAAGTAACTTAATAAAGTTTGCTACTGCTAAAGTAAGTCCTATTAAGAATGATACTCTTAATTCCTTAAATACTACTTTAAAGGAATCAGAAAAATCTATTTCATTTAGAGATAGTCCTCTTATGATAGTAGCAGAAGCTTGTCCACCAGCATTACCACCTGTATCCATAAGCATAGGTATAAAAGATGTAAGTACTACATAAGCAGCTAGAGCATCTTCATAATGCTGAATAATCTTACCTGTAAAAGTAGCAGATATCATAAGTATTAGAAGCCATGGTATTCTCATAGCATATGTTTCAAATACCCCAGTTCTTAAGTATGGTTTATCACTTGGACTAATAGCGGCCATCTTTTCAATATCCTCTGTTGCTTCTTTTTCAATTACATCGATAATGTCGTCACTGGTAACCATACCAACTAATCTATTTTCACTATCAACTACAGGCATGATATTAACATCATATTTAGAAAACTTTGATGCAACTTCTTCTTGGTCTTCATATGTATAAGAAAAAGCTACATTATCATTCATTATATCTTTAACAAGTTTATCTGGAGAGTTAAATAATAAGTCTTTTAGTTCAATACTACCAAGTAACTTACGAGATTTATCAAGTACGAAACATACATCAATTGTTTCTTTTTCTTCTCCAGACTTACGTATTTTATTAATTGCTTCCCCTATTGTGTTATTTTCTTTTAAATCAAAGAAATCAATATTCATAATAGAACCTGCTGAGTTAACAGGATATTTAAGTAAGTAATTAATATCTTTACGAGTTTCGGCTGTTGTATTAGAAAGAATCTTAGTAACTATATTAGCAGGCATTTCTTCAATTAAGTCTGCGGCATCATCAGCTTCAAGATTATCAATAATTTGTCCTGCTTCTTTAGTTGAAAGTGAAGTAATTAATTTTTGCTGAATATCTATAGAGATATTAGCAAATATATCAGCAGCCATATCTTTAGGAAGCAATCTAAACACTTTTAACTGTTCTTTTTCATCTTCTAAATCTTCAATAATTTCAGCTATATCTGCTTCATTTAATTCAACTATTTGTTTTTTTAGTTCTTTATAATTTTTATTTTCAATTAAATCATATATTTCTTCCATAAATACCCTCCTTACTTATTTTTCTCAAACCACTTTTTAGCATATGAACAAGTACATTTTATATTAAGTGAATTTTCCACTGAATAATTATAAATATACTCCATTAATTTAGAAGCAATGCCTTTTCCTCTATACTCTTCTTCTACTACTGTAGATAATATATCTAAAGTATTATCTTTTATTTCAAATATAAGATATCCACATTTTATATTATTTTCTATATAGTATAAAGTGTTTCCTTCTAAACTAAACATACGCTTCACCACTTATAGTATAACACTAAAAAAGAGAAGTTTAACCCTCTCTTTGTATTTCTTCTTCAATTCTCATTAATTGGTTATATTTACAAATTCTATCTGTTCTAGACATAGATCCTGTTTTAATTTGTCCTAAATCAAGTCCTACTGCTAAATCAGCAATTGTAGTGTCTTCAGTTTCCCCACTTCTATGAGAAATAATTGTGCTATATCCATTCTTTTTAGCTAGTTCTATTGTTTCAAGAGTTTCAGTAATAGTTCCTATTTGATTAACTTTTAAAAGAATTGCATTTCCAGCATGATTATCTATACCCATTTGTAAACATTTTTTGTTAGTAACAAATAAGTCATCTCCTACAAGTTGAATCTTATCTCCTAATCTTTCAGTAATTAATCTAAATCCTTCCCAGTCATTTTCATCTACTGGATCTTCTATAGAAATAATTGGATATTTAGATACTAATTCTTCATAGAACTTTATTAACTCTTCAGTAGTTAAACTTCTTCCTTCACCGGCAAGTACATATTTACCATCCTCATAGAATTCACTTGCAGCAACATCAATAGCTATAGAAACATCTTTACCTGGTTCATAACCAGCTTTTCTTATAGCTTCCATAATAAGTTCAAAACCTTCAGTATTGCTTTGTAAATCAGGAGCGAATCCTCCTTCATCACCTACACCTGTAGCAAGTCCTTTACTATTTAAAACTTTCTTTAAGTTATGGAATACTTCTGCTCCTACTCTTACTCTTTCTTTAATAGTGTCTCTATTAGGAATAATCATAAATTCTTGGAAATCAAGCTTATTATCAGCGTGAGCTCCACCATTTATAATATTCATCATTGGTCGAGGAAGTGTTCTTCCTTCTCCGATATATTTATATAAAGGCATATTCTTTTCATTAGCACTAGCTTTTAAAGCAGCCATAGAAATACCTAATATAGCATTAGCACCAAATCTTGATTTAGTTTCAGTACCATCTAAATCAATCATTGCATAATCAAGTTCTTTTTGGTTAGATGCTTCCATACCAATAACTAAATCTCTAAGTTCTTTATTAACATGCTCTACTGCTTTTAGAACTCCTTTACCCATATAACGATCTCCGCCATCACGAAGTTCTAAAGCTTCTCTTTCGCCAGTAGAAGCACCAGATGGAACAGCTGCTCTACCAAAAGCACCACTTTCTAGATATACATCTACTTCAACAGTAGGATTTCCTCTAGAATCTAATATTTCTCTACCTATAACATCTTTTATTTTTGACATATTATCACCTCTCCATGTTATATTTAAATTATATCATATTAAAAATAAAATAAATGATATATGACACAATTTAACACTTATGTTATAATGTTTTTAAGGATGGTAAGTAATATGGAATCAAAATTAGAATCACTTAAAAAAGAGTTAATGGAATATAAAGCCTTTAAAAGAAGAAAAGAATTTGAAGAAAAACATTTAGAAGCAAAGCTTATTATTAACAATCATAATAAAGATATAAGTGAACTTACTAAAGAAAAAGATGAAATAATAAAACAAATTGCTTTACTAAATGACGCTATCGAAAAAAAGAAAGCTGATTTTAATAAACTAAAAAAGTTTAGTTTCTTCAGAAAAAGAAAAGAACATGATATAAATGAAGCTATAGATAAATTTAAAGAAGGTATTAATAGTTGGGTCTCTATGTCTAATAATAAAGATAAATACTTACTCGAAGCAAGAGCAGGAATTGAAGAAGCTAAAGAAAGATTCTATAGAGAAACAAATATCCCATTTGATAGTTTTGATGTTACAATGAATGCCATTAACGAAAAGTTTATGAATATGAATGAAGGAGTACTTCTATCAAATATGGATAGAATTGCAGACGAGATAGAAGATATAGAAGAAAAGAGTCCTAGTCATAGATAATAATTGACAATTAATAATAATTAAAATAAAATATATTACGAAATGGAGAGAAGATTATGTTAAATTATTTTGAACGTACTATCATGTATAATCTAGCATAGTCATACCTGTAATAAAGTAATTATTAACTTCTATTAGCAGGTATGACAGTTTTGTCGTGCCTGCATCCTTACCAAATGGATGCAAGTATCTATTTGGTTTTTATTTGGTATAAAGGAAGGTAATAATATGATAGAATTAAATTAATGATAAGGAAGTGTTTTATGGGAAAGAAAATAATTATAGTGTTACTAGTATTAATAGCACTATTAGGAGGCAGACTAATATTTACTTATATATATAATTCATCATATGTAGAAAAGTATATAAAAAAGAACTATAAAGATTACTCTATAGTATCAAAAGATTATGAATATTTAGATCATTTTTGGTCTACATATTATGATATAGATGAAGATTATTTTAATAAAGATATTATATGTAATACTACACTTAAAAATGATAAAACAAATATGTATGTTACAATACCCTTCTATCATCCTATAAGATGGATATATAGAGATTCTCAGTACGGTAGAAAAAATATGAAAGAAATGGTTAAAGAATATACTAAATACTGGAATAAACTTAATGACGTAAAAGATACTTATAACTTAGAAATGAAAGTATCAACAGCAAGACTTACAGAAGCAAGTAATCTTGATATAAGTGACTTATTAATATATATAAATAGTGATAACTTAAGTGATACTACTATTAATGATATATTAGATAGTATTAAAAACATAGAAACAAGTCTTAAAATATATGAATTAGATGTAATACTAGCAAATAGTAAAACTTATAAAGCATTAGATCCATATATAAACAATAACTATAGAACAATGAATATTGAATTTAAAAATGAAAGATCAGCTAGTAATATAACAGTATTCCATAAAATTGAATCAAGAAATGATTGGTTAGTAGATTACTTCACTTTAAAGATTTAGAATTATTCTAAATCTTTTTTATATATAAAAATAAGACACATTTATTGTCTTATTTCTTTTTAACAATCATAACCCATTTTTCTTTTAAAGATAAATGTTTAAATTCATAACCATATTGGGGAAGTTCTTTCTTAAATGAAAGAAAAGCATGATCAAAATCAAAACCAACTATCTTTTTTACTTCATCAAAAGATAATTTATATTCGTCTTTATTATGCTTTTTAACATATTCCCATAAAGGTTCATATTTACTCATATTACTCTCCTATTCTATAAGAATATTATAATAAAGTTAAATTCTATTTGCAATAAAGTAAAACCACCATATATGGCGGTTTATTCATTATAAAATTCAACACATCCAGAGATAGTAGCTTTAATAACTTTATCATTATAAAGAATTGTTTTTATATTAATAATATTATTTGAAGGCTGTACTATATCAAGAGAAACAGATTTATATAATCTAAAAGTTTCATATATTCCAACTGCCGTGGTACCTGAACCACATGCAGTTTCTTTAAACCAAGTATTTATCTCTTGAACATATACATATGGAGTTAAATATATATTACTATTAATTCTTTTTATATACATTACCCCAACTGCAGGTTCATCTAAAAGATTATTACTTTTTATTAAAAACTTAGAGTATTCTTCTAATTTAAGATTTTCTTTATAATCACAAATAATATGTGATATACCTGGCATTTTAATAATAGAAGTATTATTTATACCCTTATCTATGGATATATTATCTATAGGCATATTAACCCATACATTTTTACCATTTATTCCGCCTTTTAAAGATACATTTACTCCAAGTATGTCTATATCTAATTCTCCATCTTTTCCTTTTAAATAATAGTATATAGCGCTTCTAGCAGCATTACCACAAAACTCTCCACCTGACATAAGAAGCATAGGTTTATTAATATCACCATTAACAAATCCAACTTGTTCTACAAAATTATATTTATTTAATAAGTAATCATTTATTTCTTTTCTTCTTTCTTTATCATAGCATATACCTTCAACTAGAATAGTAGGATTACCAGACGGAATATAAATATTATATTTAAAATTCTCAAATATCCCCATTATAATACTCGATAATTATCTTATATAAGTATTCCGTCTTGTCTAAACTACTACATAGTATATACTCATTTTTTTGGTGTGATGTATCAGGTCCTGGCCCCAATATAATAAAGTTCTTATCAATAAATGATCCTTCAGTTAAATAACATTTAGTTTGTTTTTCAGTGGATAACTTTTCTAAAAAAGATATATCACTATTATTTATATTAGGTAGAATACTATTCTTAACAATTAAATTAGATTTATAATTATTTAATTCATTTTTAATATAATCTAATATATATTCTATATCAGAAGGAATTGCTATTCTAAAATCAATAGTAATTGTACATTTACCCGGCACTGAATTAACTGTTTCTCCACCATTTATCATTCCTATATTCATAGTAGTATAAGGTATATCAAAATCATTTGATATATTTGATTTAATACTGTTTTCATAAAAAACTTTCAATCTATTAATAAAGTTAACACATTCATAAATAGCATTTATACCCTTATCAGGAGTAGATGAGTGACACTTCTTACCAAAGAATTCTATTTCTAATTCTAGTACTCCCTTAGTACCATAAATAGGAATATTATTAGTAGGTTCTCCTATTATTACATTAGGAGTATTAATCATATTAGAAATAGTTTTAATGCCTTCAAAACTTATTTCTTCATCATTGGTAAAATAAAGTGCTATTTTATTTTTAGTTAAATCTAATTTTGATATAGCTGATAATATTGATGCAATACCACCTTTCATATCACATGTTCCAAGTCCAATTAATTTATCTCCGTCTTCTTTAAGAATAAATGGATCTCCATCCCAAGATTCATAATCAACTGTATCCGTGTGTCCTATAAATCCTATAGGAGCGTTTATATCATTATATGCTACTAAACACTTATTAATTCTTTTAGTAATAAAATTATATTCTTTCAAATAACTTTCTATATAGTCCATTATTAACTTATTCTCTTTATCTCTTATAGTGTTAAAACTTACTAGTTTTCTTAATATTTCCTTATTCATATATATTCTCCTATCTAATATATGCATTGCTTAGACCAAGAATATATATAAAAAATACAGGTCATATTCAAACCTGTATTTTATTTATAATATAGAATTCATACAGGTATAAGCAACGCAAAAACCACTTATACCTATAATCGATTTTTTTATCGATGAGTATAAGTGTTACCTATATGATGCCAATTAAAATTCATAGTTATTCTTTTCATATAAATAACATCCTTTCCATCAGATATCTGATGGTTTAAAAATATCACATTAAATACTTAAAGTCAATAATATGTTATAATATACTTAGGTGATAATATGAAAGTATATTTAAAAGACTATATTAAAGAAATTGATGAATTATTAGAAAGTAAAAAAGATATTAATGAAGAGGATATAAAGAAACACTTAGTTAAAATAGAATTCTTTCAACACGAAAGATTAATTCATCTACTAGTAACACTTATATATGCAGTACTATTTGTATTATTTATAAGACTAGGTTTAGAAAATCCTCTATTTAATATAATAGTACTAATATTAATGATATTCCTTCTATTCTATGTAGCACACTACTTTAGATTAGAAAATGGAGTTCAGTACTTATATAAACAATATGATAAGATGCTAGAAAAGAAAGAAAAATAAAACAGTTTAGAATAAATCTAAACTGTTTTATTATTAAATATTTTTACTGATAATACACCTATAAATACTCCAAACGTATTTAGTATTAAATCATCTACATCAGTATTTCTACCGATAAATAGCTGAACTAACTCAATAAATAGTGATATATAAAAGCCATATAGAATAGTCTTTATATCACTTGTCTTCCATATCGTCTTAATAAGAATACCTACAGGAATAAATAAACATATATTACCAAGTAAACTTATTATTAGATAAGAAGAATTCCCACTTTTAAGTTCTATCATAGTATCATATAAAATTTTAAAAGGAATAATATTTATTCTTTTTAAAGAAATATTATAAATACTAAATTTCAAACTTGAAGTAAAAGCTTGAGAAAATACTCATATCAAAAAACAGCAAAATACAAGTAATAATAATTCTCGTTTAAAATCTATATTGTTATTCTTAAAGATAATAATTATTCTAATTACTAAATATATAGGAATAAAAGCTAATATGCATGGAAGCATGTTAGCTATATATCTTATAATCTCATTCATTAATGCAACTCTTTTTTATACATTTTAAGTTTTTCATGGGCTATATCACTAGATATACTATATTCAAATATTGTTCTATTTTCTAAAGATTTAAGATAGTCATATAAGTAAAAAATTAAATGAGTTCCATTTTGCAATTCATAATCTTCAATTGTTAGGCCTTTATCTTTTAACTCGGTATATAAATCAAATAATAAAGGAATATTATCAGATGAATTATTCATTAAATAATATATATCTATCTTACCAGTCTTATGAAATCTTTTAATATTATTACTTGCTATAAAGTAATTTGATGGAAATAATGCTAGTAATGTATACATAGTAGCAACTATAATTACATATGCATTTAATATATTTATCTTAGAATTAATTACATACATAAATGTAGGTACAAGCATTATTGTCTCAGTAATAAGTGATACAAAAACAAGTAATCTTAATATTGTGTATCCATATGCTGCCTCATATAAATGCATTCTATAGAATGATGATATTATAATTATAAGTGTTAAGAATATCATTACAATACTCATAATATTATTATACTTATTATCTTTATCGGACATTTTAGATATTAATAATATTACTATATTAATAAATGAAATAAACATTAATTGGAAGAATCCAGTTCTTGCATATTGCGCATAATTAATAGTACCTAATCCATGATGGAACATAAGTGATCTTATTTGAATAAAATCAAATATAATATATACAACATTTAATGTAGTAAGAAGAAGTTTTAAGGTAAACTTATCTAATTTATATTTCTTACCTTCATCAGAATCGCTATCTTCTTTATAATCACTAAGTAAATATTTAAGAGTACCTCCCATATAAATAAATAGAAGAACCATAAAAAATACTCTTGCTACAATATCCCATATCTTTATATTTTCAAATAAGCTAGGGATCTTATATATAGTGTTATCATATATAGTTTTAAAAATACTTCCAAATAACATATCAGCACTAGATAATAAAACAAGTACTACTATTACAATAGGAATAACTATTATAAATGATTTTAATTTTTGATTATCTTTTTTAGGTTTCTTTGGTGTTTTGCCAAAACTATCTTCAATACTATAAATAAAATCTCCAACATAGTTTAAAGATTTAAAGCCTACTCTAAGACAATCTATAAATAAATTACTAAACTTGGTATAGTTTTTAAATGAATATACATACATAAGTATAAACATACCTGTAATAGCTATTACATTTAAATATTCAAAGTCTTCATTATCATATATAACAAACGATAATGATAATAAAACAATTGGGATTATAAATAATAATCCTTTTTTATTAAAAATCTTTTTATTCTTATTTAAAACATGATAAATAAATATCAAAACTGGAATATTAAAAAGTAGTACATTTAAACCTAATGTTCTTCCGAAAAATAATATAGAATTATATATACATAGTAATACTAAATATAAAACTGAACTATTCATGTTTATTCTCCTTTTCATAATCTAATATATCTCCTGGTTTACAATCTAAAACTTCACATATTTTTTCAAGTGTTGAAAATCTAATTGCTTTACCCTTACCTGTTTTTAGTATTGATAAATTAGCCTGAGTAATACCAATCTTTTCAGCAAGTTCTTGTGAAGATATTTTTCTTTTGGCCATCATAACATCTAAATTAACAATTATCATAATGTTACCTCTTATATAGTAAGATCATTTTCAATCTTACAATCAGTTGCTTGTTTAAATAATTCAGATAATATGTAAAGAGCAACTGATACTCCGAAAAATAAAATACCAAGAAATACTAAAACAATTACGTAATTAATATAAGTATTATTCATAATAAATACCATAAACAATAAATCAATAAACCAAAGTATACTAATTAAAAGTGATATAATACCTGCTCTTTTTAAAGTAGTAACATTCTCAT
>JAEEGJ010016885.1_pt1 | contig 16638 bp, 10 predicted proteins | sample 8958761 | NCBI WGS metagenome assembly JAEEGJ01 (sample SAMN16246546, study PRJNA631951) | gut metagenome | biome: gut microbiome; feature: rumen; material: RS-attached | host: Bos | place: Iran: Karaj | collected 2018-10 | reverse complement strand
TGGATGATGGTACTCATGAGATTATTGGTACTAAGGTACGTCTTCAACTTGAAAAGAAAGGTGAACAGGAGTTGGAGAACTGGCTTCGATACCTTCTTTCCAAAAATGCTGATTTCGAATTCTATGGTGCAGACATAGACGGAAAGCATGTAGAATTGATTCGAATCCACAAGGCACTCAATGAACCTGTTTCATTCCAGAAGATAGACTATATTCGCAGTGGCAGCTACACCAAGAAGCTGCATGAGTTTCCCGTATTCCGTGCTCAGTTATGGGACAAGCTACGTCATGCCCAATTTGAAGACGTTTGCGTAAAGACAGACCAAAGGTATGAGGATATTATCAGATTGCTCCAAGTGGATGCATACTTTACCTTGTTGAAGATACCACAGCCAGCAGAGAAAGAGGCTGTTGTGCATTATTTGAACGAGGACGAAATCATCCAGAAACAGGATAATGGTCTTTATTCAATAACGAACTTAGGTGCTCTGCTATTTGCAAAGGACTTGAACGAATTTGCAAGATTAGGGCGTAAGGCTATGCGCGTGGTTCAGTATAAGGGTATCAACCGCTTGCTGATTCAGAAAGAAGAAACATTTGTACAGGGCTATGCTGTTTGCTTCGAGAATATCGTGCGTTATGTGAATGCTCTATTGCCAAGTAACGAGGATGTCAATGCTGTCCAACTGTCAACAACAAGCAAGTTCCCACTGCCATCTGTAAGAGAAGCCATCGCAAATAGTCTTATTCATCAAGACCTGTACATAACAGGGGCCGCTCCTGTAGTGGAGATATTTGACAATCGTATTGAGGTGACGAATCCTGGTACTCCATTGGTAGATGTACTTCGTATCATTGATAACCCTCCGAAGTCACGAAACGAGAAACTTGCTTCTCTCATGCGTCGATTGAAAATGTGTGAAGAACTGGGGCGAGGTTGGGACAGAATGGTGCTGGCATGTGAAGCTCAATATCTTCCAGCTCCTCGCATTGAAGTTTTCCAAGATAGCACCAAGGTTACTCTTTTCTCTGAAATGGAGTTTAGCAATATTCCGATGGAGGACAAACTGTGGTCATGCTATCTACATGCATGTCTAATGTATATACAAGGTGATGCTTTGACAAACAAGTCGCTTAGAGACAGGTTTGGCATTCCTGAAACATCATCCAGCAGTTCTTCTAGATTAATCAAGGAAGCGATTGGAAAGAACTTAATAAAAGTACTTGACCCAAATACAGCTCCTCGTTATATGAAGTATATCCCAATTTGGGCATAGATTTAACTTGCCGGTAACTTGCTGGCAACTTGCCGAAACACCAATAATAAAGTTCGTAATATTGCCAAATTGCTGATATTAAGGAAGATAAAGAATTGGATTTAACTTGTCGGTAACTTGCTGGTAACTTGCTGAAGGACTAAAAATAGATATAAACATGTTATTCGGAGATAAGATTAAAGAGCTCAGAGAAGAGCAAGGTTTGCTACAACGCCAGTTGGCTGCATTCCTAGAGATTGACACCCCAATGTTCAGTAAGATTGAACGTGGTGACAGAAGAGCAAAGCGTGAGCAGGTCATCAAGCTTGCGGAGTATCTTCATCAGGATGAAAAGGAAATGCTTACCTTGTGGTTAGCAGACAAGTTCATTGATGCTGTTGAAGATGAGCAGGAACGGGACTTGTGCAACGATGCTATTATTGTAGCGCAGGAGAAAATAAAGTCATTATAATTATGGAGATAGACATTTTTCCCATTCCGTCTGCAAAAGGAGTGCATCGCTATATTGGCACGTCATTCTTAGGGCTGATTATCATTACCTATATAGTTGGTGCTTACAAGATAGCTCAACAACTGATAGGCGAGGACAAGGAACTGCTTTGTTTTCTTGTCACTATACCTATATTTATAGGAGGATATGCAGTATTCGTATTGTTGCTTCATGGCATCAAACAATGTCTCTATGCTTACTTCAAGAACAACAGAAAGAAGTTGAACAATCGAGCAGACCAGGAGAACATGGATGCTTGTATCATAAAGCATCTGGAGGACATTCAAAAGAAACTGGAAACAAAGCCTGCGGTAGAAACACCACAATGTGATGTGGTTCCTCAGCCTGTACGACAAGAGCCAAAGGTTTCTGAAGCCTCAAAAGATTTGAAGCTACAGATTATATCAGAACTCGAAGATACGCTGAAAAACGCACAGCGAGATTTGGCTCCGTTCATTCAGCAACTGCACATTGACCGTACCCAAATGGCAGAAGCGAAAGAAAAACAAGAGAAGGACAAACTTGATAAGATCCTTAGATATACTCGTCTTGTTTTCCTTCCACACGGATTCAGTGATGAAGAGCTTTTCCAAATTGAGGAAGCCGTTAAGCTGCTTGTTCAATACAATGGCATTGTTAATTGGGTATCGGTGAAGATTGAAAAGAAGAAACTGAAGCAGACCGACCTAAAGAACTTTGCTTGGAACATCGGCCATCAATATAACATAGACTCCGAGGTGCTCGCTATATTTGTAGTCAATCTGTTCCATTCTTGGTTCAAGAATACCGAGAAGGGCACTATACAAAAGACGCTCCATAACACAACAGGTACATACTCAATTAAAATTGACGAGAATATCTTAGAGCATCTGCCAGAGTTGGAAGAAAAGGTGCTTGGCAAGAAACACAAATAACAGCAATCTGAAAATAATTGATATTATGTTCAATTAGAGTAAAACTTGTACAGCTAATACTAGTCGGTATAGTAAAAACAGAACGAACATGAAACAAAATAGATACAATGAATTATATAAAGAGTTGAATCCTTCCCTTAGAATGAAGTTGAATGCTATACGCATGAACTTACATGAGGGAAAGGCTTCTTGTTTAGTTGGTGCAGGCTTTAGCAAGAATGCCGAAATGGATGATGCCACTCATATGAAAGATTGGTTCGAACTTGCAGATGATTTCTACGAGACTCTATATGGAGAAAAGCCAGACGATAAGAATGTAAGATATAAGAATGTTCTTAGGTTGGCATCTCAAGTGGAGGCATCCAAAGGAAGAGGGGAGCTAGAATCTTTGATTCAAAATTCTCTGCCTGATGAGCGTGTATATCCAGGACGATTGCATATCGAACTAATGAAATTGCCATGGTCTGATGTTTTTACTACAAATTATGACACACTGTTAGAAAAGGCTTTCATAGAGGCTGATAGGTATTACTACAAGGTAACAAATAAGGAAACATTATTGTACACGCCTCATCCAAGGTTGATTAAGTTACATGGCAGTTTTCCCGATATACGTCCATTTATTATAACCGAAGAAGACTATCGCACTTATCCACAACGATTTCCAGAATTCGTAAATACAGTGCGACAGTCTCTAATAGAAAATGTTCTTTGCCTTATTGGATTCTCTGGTGATGATCCAAATTTTCTCAGTTGGATAGGCTGGTTGCGTGATGTTATGGGAGAACAGGCCTCTCCTGTGTATCAGATCACGTATAATAACCAAATGCACGATTCTAATATTCATCTTTCGCACGACCTTGGAATCGATGTCATCAACCTTGCAGACATAAAAAAAGTTAGTGGTTTCTCGGAAGCGTTGGATTTTTTCTTGATGTATATAGGCAAGGAATATAAAACGGATTGGTCGGGAGAGCTAAAAAATGCCCATACATCAATACACATCGGAGAGAACTACGACGTCGATGCTCTTATAAACGAAATGAAGATGATACGCGAATCGTATCCAGGATGGATTGTGTTGCCAGCATCTCATATGCGTGAATTTTCCGACACGAAGGAATATATACCTTTCTGGACCAACATATATACAAAGTGTGCTAATGATGTTATAAAGCAGGTGAATTTCTTGTTCGAAGTAAATTGGCGTATTGAAACTGCATTGGCATCTCCAGATATGGAATGGTATCTACAAGCTTTAGAACAATTGCCTTCAGAAGATGCAAATGGTTTGGACAATGCTACATATCAGAAGCTATTGGGATTAAAGCTTTCTCTTCTCAATACATATCGTTTCAAAGGTGCAGATGATAATTATGTTCATCTGTTAGAAAACATTGAGACTCACATTTCTCAGCTCACTTACGAGCATAAACGGCAGTTGAATTATATAAAATGTCTATATGCCATCTCGACATTGAATTATTCCAACGTTCAACAAGTTGTTGATGACTGGAACCTCCGCTCATTTGATTATCAAGGCCACTTGTGGAAAGCCGGGATGCTGATAGAGATGGGGCAGTTGCGAGAATCCCAAGTAATGCTTCGTGACTTATTGAAGTCAGTGAAAAGGAATATTCTAACATCAAAGTACTCCGCACAGTTGTCTTCTGTTCGCTCTGCCATAGAACTCTTCCTATGGAGGATGGATTATATGTATTCCATGGATAAATCTAACCCAGATTTCGACTTTGCTGAGATTGCGAGAACTTGTCGCGACATGATTGTTAAAGAAGAAAACAAACCATCGCATCACCAAATAACACATGGTTTCAATCTATTAGACACTGGTCAACAATGGAATTTTGGCGGAAGTGGATTTAGAGGAGATTATTATGGGGCGATTCGTTATTTCCGACTATATGAAAAGTTAGGATTCCCATTTGGTATGCCTGTAGGTTTTTCTTCGGAAGTTGAGACTAAGACTTTTATGATAGAGCGATTAATGCGTTATTATCCGAAGTATGCATTACAATGGATCGTTAGATGTTGTGAGACAAAAACTATAAATGCATTAAACCGTGAAACATTATTGCATATTAGGCGAGAAGATGCTTGTGCGTTTTTTGACAAGTCGATTGCATCTTGCGAAATAGGTCTTGACCAGTATGCAGGAAGAATCCTGCAGAAACGAGTTTTGACTTGTCTGTTGCCCATACTGGTAAAACTTTCAGTTTTGCTTACGCAGGAAAGAATGGAACGTGTATTTAATGCGCTTTGTATCGTATATCGTCAACATTCACGAAAGTATGATGGAAAACAAGTCCAAACTTTATACGACAATTTGTCTGGAGAATCGTTGAAACGCTGCCAGAAAAAAGCTTTGGAACAACCAATTTTGCAATCAGGCGTTAGAGAAGAAGATTTTAAAATGCCCAATTTGTTGAAAGATGAAATTGATTATTCTATAGAGGCTGGTAACATCGCCATGACAGGTTTATCGTCTGATGTAATTAAAGAGCAACAAGCAGCTTACAAAAGACTCAGAATTTTAAAACGGACAAAGAAAGATGATTTAACTTCTTCTGTTTTAGATACGTGCATTAATGTATGGAGAACAATACCGCCTTTATCTGATGATAAATTAGAATCTTTTTATGAGTTTCCTACAGAGGAAAATACGATGAAATCCATAGCGGTTTCTGAGTTAGATTCGTTTTTGGCTACAGATTTCACAAATGAGAATTCTTCTGCCTTCATAGATAAAATCTCAAATAAATTATTCCGTCTTCAAATAGGCTTTCCTCGTTTTACAGAGGAACAACACTCGCTATTCTTGAACAAAGTAATAAAAATTCTTACAGAAAATGAAGATGCATTCAAAAAGGATGATTCAGACAGTTTCTTTGGAGGCTTTCGCTCTCATGTAGAGAGGATTTTCTCCTATTTGAACTATTATAGCCAAGTAGAGGGTCTTCCGTCAAAAGAGAATGATATCTGGCTGTCTTTTAAAAACGTAATTGAACGATACCGTAAACACGGATATCCAGTATTAACAATTATGACTCACCTTGTTTATTGGGGCATATGGAACAAGACTACTATCAAAAGTTACGTGAATAAAGCAATATTCTCAGAATCTAGTTCATTAGTCCGTGATGCTGGTCAGGCTTTAATCTATACGGCTACCAAGCAAGGTTCAAAAGTTAATCAAACCATAATTAAAGACATAATAAGTAAGGTGTCTTATGTCTTTGATGAGAGTACTCATACATATCTTCGTATTATAAGAGATGTCTTATTGAATAAGGGAATAAGTAAAGAAGCACATGTCAAGTTAGAAGAGTGGGTGAATAACCTGCCATATAGAATAGAACGATGTTCGGTATCAGAAGAAATTAAAGACGATATAAGATATTATGCAAATCAAATAGCAGGTATTATGACAACAATTTGGCCCGACTGGGCAGGTTTAAGTGCTTGGCAAACTTATATGGAAAAAGAACATATAAAGAATGATGTCAGAAACGGATTTGGAATAGGAGCCCGTCTCGCTAATTCATAATGAAAATGGAATATACAATACAAAAAATACTAGAATTCCACGACTTATTTCCAAAGGAAAAAGATTTGGACGTGCGAACAATACTGAAGAAATATAGCCGTGAGTATATTGTTCGTTGCTGTCATGTCCTATGCAATAATTACAGCAATGCAGCCTTTATTCCAGACGATAATAATACCTTTTTCTCAGAGGTAAGCAAGAAACATATTCCTGGTCTAAATGAAAAAATATCTAAATATCTTAATACAACAGGGCTGGATAGAGTATGCTATTGTACAGTGAAAACAGCATTAGAGTTGATGCGAGTGGCCTTTTCTATTCCCGTACAAGAGTACAAGAATGAAGGACAAAAAGAAGATTTTGAATATGATTTGTTTCGTTCTGTGCTGATGCTTAATGAAAATTTGATGGCTTTTTCCCATGTTGGTCAATTAGATTTAGCAACACTGTTGTTCGCCAACTACTACGTGCAGAATGATATAATTAATCAAAATCAGAGTGATTCTTTTGTTCGTCAGATTACACACTATAAGAAACTAGTGGATTTCTTAGAGAATCACCCTAAATGTGCTAATGCATATGAAGTATTCATGCAAAAGATGGGGATTAATTCAATTGATGAGTATTCCAAAACTTGGATGTCATTAGTGTCGCTATCAATGGGATATTTGAAGAGTGGTGTAAAAGCATGCCCTATCTTTGACTATAATCAGTTGAAAGATGAAGATCATCTTATAAGTAAGTCTGTGCTGGATAATCTCTGTATAGACATAACGGCTACTATACCGTATGATGCAGAAGATGCGGAATCAAGAGATAATAATGTAGATTATAGAACTTTCCGTTCACACCCTCTGGTGAGAATTGATAGTGGTAAATATCTGATTTATAGTCTTCACTTGTTACTAGAGAGACTATACAGCAGTCTATTCTTTGATATAAAGGATGGATTCAAGAATGCTTTTGCATTTTATAATAAAGAATTTGTTGAGCGACGATTGTTTCAACCTGCAGCTCTTGCTGCTCTTTCAAAGCATACGTCGTTCTTTTTGCCTACTAAATACGATGTAGAAGAATTGAATGCCCCTACAGAGATTGACGAGCAACCAGATTTCTATGTTAGAGAAGATTATAACATAATACTCTTTGAGTGTAAAGCAATCAGAATTAAAGGTGAGGTAAAAGATAAATCTGACATTACAGAACTGCTGGATTTGTTGAAACAAAAACTCTATCAGTCAACCAAGAACACTGATAAATCGCGTAAGGAGAAAAAGAAACCTGAAGATTTGGGAGTAAAGCAGCTTGTTAATCAAATGAAACTTATAGACGATGATGTTTTTGAGCATGATAAAAACATACCAGACGAAGTGGCGTATTACCCCGTGCTAGTATTGGAAGATACTCATCTTGTCATTCCTGGTATATCAGGTATCATCAACTCTTGGTATAAGGATTTAATTGATAAAGAGCTACCAAATCAAATGTGTCATCCGCTTGTTGTAATGTCCATAAACACACTAATATGGCATAGACAAGCCTTTGCTAGATTTGGTTTCCATACCATATTTGATAATTATTATAGTAAAGCGGCCAAATATGAGAAAGATGGCATCCATTGGTCTTTTAATCCTTTCGCGGATTTTGATACTTTTATGATGGAGCATTATAAAATATCGAAATTAGAGAGACAGAAAATGTTTAATGAGTCATTAAACGCATTAGGACTAAAAAAGAAAATCACTAGTGTTAATTGATATAGACGAGAACATAATAGAGAATTTACCAAAGTTGGAAGAGAAAGAACTTAGCAAGAAACACAAATAACTAAATTGTGGATTTCTATATTTGTTTGGTTTAACAGCTACTTTTACATTCTCTTATCGTTTACGCGCCTTTGTAAGTAGCTGATACACAATAGCGTTTAGATTCGAGGAAGTGAAGTAAAAATAAGATTCAAACATTCATAACGAAGAAGTGCAGCGAATTGCTGCACTTCTTTTATTTTTCCACCATCCTGTACTCCATGTGTTTCTTGGTGCGTTTACTTTCAAAATTAAACTGAATGTTGTTAAGGGCATTGCCTATTTTCTGGAATGGTGTTTCTGTATCGAAATTGGCATATCGCTGGGATAATAAGGCGCTGATCTCACCAAGACTCCACCATTTGCCTTGTTCCGACTCTTTGGGGCTGCGGAAGGTCTCACCTATCATCTCAACCAGGTCATTCAGTTTCTGGAACGGTTCATTCTCCTTTATCAGCACATTTATCTCGTCATCATTCAGCCAGAAACGCTCTCCCCTATTAAACAGGTGAAGTGCCTGCGCATACAACTGGGAATGATCCAAAGTGTCGCTGAAGTCAATATTGCCGTTTACCTTTACACATACAAACCGACGGCTGCCAGTAGGGTCAACAAGGGGTTTCATCTGGTTTGTGGTACCAATAAACGAAGTGTATCTGCGATAGAACTTGATGGTCTTGCCGTATGGCGGACGGAATTTAACATCGCTTGACGACAAGAGGTATTTCAGTACTATCTGCTGCGAATTTGTTGTTTTGTCGAATTCATCTATGTTGATGAGTGCAAAACTGGTCAAGGCGATGTTCAGGTCAAACTCATTCTTGAAGTTCAACTTATCATTATAATAATCACGGAGTTCCTCTGGCAGCAGTATCTTGCAGAATCTGGTCTTGCCACACCCCTGCCTGCCTATCAGCAGTGGAGTCAGGGCATTTCCTGTTAGCTGTTTGTCACTCTCACGCCATTGTGCCACCATTCCAACAAGCCAGTATTTCAGGTATTTCTCCCATTGTGGCTGGTCTGTAGGCACTCGTTTGGCAAGGTCTGCTATATAGTCGTGCCCATCCCATTCTGGCAGTTCGTCAAGCCAAGTGTTTATTGGGTCATACTGCTCAATGCGTGTGGAGTCGATAAAACGGTTCACATCCCTGTCCCACGATTTCATACCTAATTCGGTAGCCCTCAGAGTCATATCGTTGCGTACCTCTTCTGTCAAAGGCTTAAAACGCTGGTCATCGCTGAATTTTTCCCTATATTCGGCGACACCCGTCAACAGATTCTTTCGCATCTCATAGTTGGAGTTCAGGAAAATCTCTGTCTTCATTGCCTGAATGGTGTCCTCTGGCACACTCTTCAGATAATGAATCTTACGTTTCTTGCGATACTCTTCCTGTTCTGTCACACTATATACTATCTGGAAAATCTTCTCTACGAGCAGTTTATCCCTACTGAACACAGGATGCAACAACGTCAGCCCCTGCGCATGGGCAAGAGGAATGCCCTGATCGAGACACTTCGTGGCAATCTGCATCAGCAACTCAGCTTCCCTATTCTCATCAGGCAGTTCAAAGTAATGCCCCATAACCGTTTCCACGATAAAGGTCCAATTCAGATGATAGGTTCGTGTTACTGTTCGCCCTGGCATCAGGCGGTCCTCTTCGCGACTTATCTTTACAGGTTGGGGTATCTCATGATTTTCCGTATCAGCATAGAACGGGCGGGCATCAGGATTGAAGAATGTCTGCGGGTCGGCACTCATGTATATCGTCCTGTCGAGTCGGGGCTCAAGGAATTCTATATCGAAGCCAAACTGATTCTGATATGCCCTGCGAGCTGTATTATATAGATTAAGGTGGAATTGCTTTATCTCAGCCTCACCCTCAGGCAACAACCTATTATCATCCGTCTTAACTTCTCCCTCTGCCTTCAGCCCTCTTCCATCAATCTTCCTAAACAGCTCTCCTCTGCATATTATCTTCACACTTCTGCCCGAACCTCCCAGAAAGCATACCATTGTCTCAGGCAGTTTCTTAGCCAGTTCCCTTATCTCTACAGCCCGTTCGTATGATTTAAGGTCATTGACCTCCAAGACAACAAGACCATTATAAGCCATAATCTGAAGTTCACCCTTACGATTGATGTATTCTGCAGCAAAGCATATTCTCGGCAAACCGATTCCTCCGTCCCAGTTGGTCTCAATCTGGCCGTCTGGCTGACGATGCTTTTCCATAAGGTTATACACCTCACGAGTCTTTTTAACAGAGTTTCCAACCAACCCATCTCGTATTGCAGCTATCATAGCAACAAACTCCACACGGTTGACAACTTCTTTCTTACCCGATTTCTTTAGTAATGTTACTTTCATAATATTAATACTGTCTAAGGTTAAAGACTTTCGGACACAAAGGTAAAAAAATATTTCTGACAAAACTAACTATTTGTAGAAAATAAAATAAATAAGCATACACCCATACACCTTTTTAATAGAATATATTTATTTTCTGATATTTACATAATTCTATACATACACAAAACATACATTTTACATACACCATAGGGAAGGAACAGAAATTGCCTTAGGGAGTAACAAAATCCAAGTACCACACAAGTCTGCAAATTCTCTAGAAAATTTTCAGATTACATAACCATGCAGAAAAATTCACCTTACCAAACACTCAAGGAATTCTCTAGATAATTACAATACACCAGTAAGGAGAACATTTAGATATACAACAATTGAAAATTTGCTGCCAGCCCATCAAAAATCCGATGCCCTTAGTGTAGGTCAAGTGTATTTCGGGTGTAGGCTTGGTGTATATAAGATGTATGATTAGTGTATGTATAGTGTAGGTTAAAATAAATGTTATAGGTTTAATTTCAGTAGTTTACTTTATAAGGGTGTATGGTGTATGCTGATTTTAATATTTTCCTGTAGGAATTTTAATAACAACACAGAAACAAAACAATAAAACATTATTTTTCGAGAAAACAGTCCATATTATCGAGAGAATATGTAATTTTGCATGCAAACAATTATTCTATCAATATGAAATACAAGATAAAGAAAGAAACAAAGCCCACCCTACCCACTTTTGGCAAGTATAAAGCAGTCGCGGTACACGACAAAACAGTTACAAGTAAACAAATCTTCAAAGAGACAGCTGCCCGATCACAACTGCAGGAAATCAACATAAACGCTGTTATGCTCAGTGTTATAGATGTCATAAATCAGCATTTGCGTGATGGAGATCGTGTTTACCTAAATGGCTGGGGAACAATGAAACTGGAAATCGAAAGTGAGAAAGTAGAAAACCCCAAGGACTTCCGTGCCCAAAAACACATCCGCGCCGTCCGCCTACATTTCATCCCTGCCAGCACCGAAGGTACCCAAGAACTCTATGACGGCATAACCTTCGAGAAAGACAGGGATTAAGACCATTTGTCCGAAGCTTACAAAATTTTTTGGATATAATCCATAAAGTTCGGACGGTTCTTCAAACCTACAGCCTCCATCATGCTCTTCACACTCATTTCTTCTTTACCGATTGCCAATACCAAACGCCTTACATTCTCAGAAGAAGGTTGTATGTCGATTGAACTTGCATGGGTACTTGTACGGGTACTTGTATGGGTGTCGTTCTCGTCATCTTTATAGCCAATCAGCATATATCAGTTCTTTAGTTCATTGTTTTCACCGAGCAGCAAATTACGGAAAAACTTTACGAGGTACAACCAGCGTGGCACCAAGTTCTGGGGGTGGCGGCTCATCAAACGATATGCCGTGGCAAGACAAAGATGAGGACTTTCTTCAATTTGCCCATCGCGTCATGCTCTACGCTCATGCTAAATGCTATCCTGGCAATAGGCACAAGCGAACGCAGAACAGATAGTGATAGCGTATGCATATAAATATAATGAATGAGCATTCCCAAGAAGGAATGACTCACTTGTATTATATTCATGATTTTGGGGAATTACTAGAATCTTTTATCTTCATAAGCCTGAATTCCGGGTAAAGATTTCCAGCACGATTAATCATTTGCCCATAGACTTGCACTTTTAGTCCATCTGGAGTGAAAAAGGCCTCTGTTAGGGCATTGTTCTTTTTACCAGCATAATCATGATTCATCTCTAAATAGTTCTGAAGTTTATTCATCAAAATTACTGAGTATAAGAAAATCTTTTGGAACTCACCAAAGGTGTATGTTCGATATCCTTGTTTTGTTCTAGTATATATTTCTCTAGCTTCAACATTCACATTATATAAAGAATGTGCAAACGCATTGCGAATATTTGAATCAAAAGCTTTCGCGACAAGATTGCCTAAATTAATGGCTTTTACTTGTAATGGAGATATTATATTATCTTTGATAAAATTATACTTCCCGTTTTCTGGTACATCTGGAGTCCATTGATACCCTTTGCCATCAAGAATCGCTGCTAAACGATACAGAGATTTGAGAAAATAACTGGAATCCCAAAGGTGGCAATAAATCATCATCTCTATAGATAAATCATCAATGCCAGATTCACCCTCATAACGAAATCCCTCTCTTGTATAGTTACGCCTCAGATAGTGAAGATAGAATGCTTCACGAGTTTCGTCATAATATCGATCTAGTTGATAGTCAACTACACAATCAGTACCAACTTGCGTTTTTAGTCCAGGAATAACATCTGCACGTCCTATATAAAGGATAAAAGAGATATAATCTTCTTTAGCGATTGTTTCAAAGGACTCTTCAATAACATCTATTACTTCAGCATTTATTTCTTTTATCATTGTATTTCCTTTTTATTTTTATCTCCAAACAACCGTTTTAATTGACGGTCAAAGTCTCTCAAGATCATACACCATCACCTCGCCAGACCATTTGTCCAAAGGTATCCAAATTCTTCGGATAGTGTCGGACAAATGGAATTCTTCGCTTTCATCTATATGTTATAAGACGATAATTAACGATACAAACATCAATGCCAAACTGCTCTACCATTTCTGTTATCTCCACAAAGTGTTCTCCATATTGATACTCTTTTTGTGTAGTCCATGCTTGTGCCTTGGCTATGACACGCTCAAAGATCCAGTACTTGCCATAGCCCATCACTCGCGCCAGTTTGCGTGAGTTCCACCATTCCTTGCCATCGGCATCAACCTCTTGCAACTGTTCGAAAGGAGATTGCGACTTTGGTATTTTATTCATATTTTGTATACAAATACTATTTGCAAGAAGGCTATCCAAACCTAAAATATTAAATTCATAAACCAAAACAGCACTTACATTAATCTTTCACATCTCCATCTTCTCGTTTAGGTAATACAGATGAAGGAATTGATTTTATTTGTCCAGGAGTTGGGTTCTTTACACCTAAATTGTGTTTAGCAAGACATTTTTTTATTAGATTGGGGAAAACCCTCAAATCGGTCTCCTCTAAAAAGCCGAATCGGTATTGTGCTCTCATCTCATTCAAGACTTCAAACAGGAAAAAAGAGTCTTTAGGCAAATCAATAATATAATTTTCTATATAAGAATACCATTTAGGCGGTCGACAGATAATTATAAGAATTGCAATCTGTTGTTTTATCAGCGGGGTAGAAGGGTGCTCAAATGCATCATATAATAGCGGTGCTACTTTAGATGCATAAATATCCTCTTTGAAAAAGCCAACAACATTAGTAAGAATTACAAACAAAATATTTTTAGCTCGTTCCTCCTCTGTTTCACCAAAATCATCTGAAAGCAAAAAACCAGCACCTCCGTATTCAGCGCGTCCCTTGGTTGCCAAAACAGGAATAAGAGCAAATAGCACTTTCGCGATCTGTAACCAACCACGAAGAATCTCTTGCAATAATTCTTTTTTTGTAGAAGCATCAGCATAATCACTATTTCTTAAGGCTCTAGATGAGGATTTTATTTCCTGCATCAAATTATATACATAATACTCCTCAAAAAACTCATGAATAACGACATTCTGATTATATGGAGTCAACTGATTATAATGATTGTCCTGAAATCTATCTTTTATTGTTACAGGAAGACCAGAGCTCAAGACCATATCACTAACTTCCTGCTGCATACGTTCTATATGTTGAGGTGCAGGATTCCATTTTGCGAAGCGATAAGGATTAAAAGAGTCTGGTATTGACATTCTTGCAAATACTGTGTCACACGTACTTTTGATATCTTGTAACAAAACAGTTAACGCATCTGTTCTATTACGGTCAATTCCCGTGTAAAACTCTATGATTTCAGGATAATCTAAATATTTCTTTGAAATAAAGATGTAATGGGCAAAATCTTTGTTAGCATGCATCCTTAATGCAGCGAAATATAGCAGCCAAAAAGCAGATTTAAAAGACACAAATCCATCCATCTCAAAGAAAATGTTATTTTGCAATAATATATCATACAAAGATTTAACATTTAAACTGATAAGATTGGTGTCACAAAATCCTTTTGCTTTTCTAAAGAATTCATCATTTGTAAATGTTGAACGATTTTCACGAATTAGCATTTCGCAAAAACATCCCATAACAAACTGACAATCTTTTACGTCAGGAGCAGTGTTATACTTCGGCAAATCTGAAAATTCAAAAAGAACATATAAGACATCCTCCAGCATTTGGCATCTATTAACAGGATTGTTGTCAAATCTTTTTTCATCAACTTTCAATAGTGTAAAACAATTCTGTGGTGTTCTATGAATATTTAGTGTAGCGATATCGTTTACGACCTTCTCCAATAATGTTTCATCATCGGCTATTTTGGCTACACGGTTATACTCTGTCACTACATAGCGGACTTGTCTACGTGTCATTGGAAGGAGTGTAAAAGAACTAAATTCTCTTTCTATTTTAACATCCTCTAGTTTTCCCTTAAGAAATTTTGTTCCTTCTACTGTACGCATTAACAATATAGGAGTATTGGCAAAGGCATCGCAAACTGCTTTTAGTTTTTTTATGGATCCATTTTCTGTAGGCGACCACTCGTCTAAAACTACAGCCTCAATAGGGATGTTAGTGTCAATTCCCAAATCTAAGTAATCATTGTTTATGTATTGCTCCACATTATTGGTTTTCAGCTTTCTTGAATCAATATATAGCCAATGTGCTCTTTTTTTCCATGCTTCAAGGATCATATAATGGGCCAAACATGTAAGACCAAATTGTGGTGGAGCAGAAATGATTATTGATGATGGGTTGGCAATAATATCGTCAATCTCCACATGTTCAACTTCATTATCATCGGGATTAATTGATATTTCACTTCTTGAACTGATAATTGGATCAACCCAGATTCGAGGTTGACCACTAAATAATTTTAAAGCCTTATTTAATCTTTCCTCTAAAATGAAATGCACACGAGTTATACGTTCAGCCTCACCTCGATTCTCACTTGTATAATGATCGTTGAAGTATTTGTTCAAGTGCTTACGCAATTTGTCTTCGAAATCATCAACTCCATCATATACAGAGTACATACACTTCTGACCTACCACCTGATCACGAAAAACACGTACTTTTTGATATTGTTCTATATCTATCTTACTGGGATTGATAACTTCGTCATTGAAATAAAACATGATTTCCATGTTCTTTAACTCTTTTGCTTTCTCATAAGCAATATTAAACTCCTCAACGGTACCAGACTCTGCTCGATTTGTTGGAGTACCAAATCTAGTATACATTATGCCAATGAATAGATCGTACTTATCTACTACTTGACGATTAATTACATCTTGTCCATCTTCTCCAATCCCTGGATAAACATCGTTTTCCCACCTTAATGATTGAAGTTCGAATCCATATGGGATTCCTATTCCGTTATTTATTTCCGCAAATACTTTTTCGCAAATATCACGTTCTGCAGCAGTATCGCCAGGTGAAGCTATGAAGCATTTGATTATTAGTTTATGTTCCATATTCTATTTGAGTATTTATAAGTTCTATTTGTAAACTAGTTTCTTCTCACCCGAATTGCTGGCATCTAAAGGCTGTACTCGGGGGCAGTATAGTGATACTGTTGCTGAATGTTAGCTTTTGTAACATTTTACAACTCTTCATATATTATTCCTCATCCTCCCCATCTTGATCAGAGCGGAATTCAAAAACGAGTTCTGATGCTGGGATATTACATTCCTCAAACATTCCATGAAGAATATTGATTTTGGTGGCGGTACTATTATCCGTCCACACATACATTCCTGGTGCGAGTTCGCGTCTCCATTCTTCTGGAGTGGTTGAGAAACTGCACTTTTCATTTGCGCAAAGCCATTCAATGGTTGAACGCTTCTCTAACAAGATATGTCCACAAACCTGAATGAGCATTTCCTTCCAAGTATTCACTGTATATCTAACCCCATGAAGGATATATGCCTGTAACTTCTTGCCTGTGAATTCATAGTCTTCATCATCAAGCGATGCAGATTCAGCTTCACGTTTCAGTGGTTCAAAAGTCGTAGTCGGCATAGGCCAGAGCCGCATAAACACATTTAGCAATTCTTTCTGACGCGCTTTCAACTCTGTTTCTGTCCATTGTTCACATGATTTCACAGAGTTATTCAGACGGAATGCGCTATCCTTGAAGCC